>JAAUXU010020198.1_pt1 | contig 58555 bp, 53 predicted proteins | sample 7278151 | NCBI WGS metagenome assembly JAAUXU01 (sample SAMN14350113, study PRJNA611818) | marine sediment metagenome | isolation source: surface marine sediment (1.8m) | place: French Polynesia: Moorea | collected 2018-08
CCCCCCCCCCCCCCCCCCCCCCCCCCCCCCCCAAATGGAATTCAAATATTGGAATGGTGTGAGGAGAAAGACGTTGGCTTTGATCGTCACTCCGTCGCTGTTGGGGTTCCCGCACTAAAAAGGAGGTAGATATAGACAACGATAGACGAGGGTTCCTACCCTGGACTTCATGGACGACGATGGCGGTAAAGTATGGGACTTGACTTACCTCGGCTAAGCTAACTAAGCTTGGGAAGGCTACTCCAGTCACCAACCCGACATTTTTTAGCGTCATCTCTTGCTTCTGCCTTCTTTTTCGTACTGGGACCCCAACAGTGATAGGGTGTCTTCTGGATCTCTCAAGCTGACTACATATCGCTTCTTAGGCGAAGAAGAATAAGAAGAGGTAATAGTAGAAGGAGAAGACGACGTAGAAGGAGAAGGAGAAGCAGAAAGAGAAGGAGGAGACGACGAAGAAGGAGAAGGAGGAGACGAAGAAGAGGGAGAAGCAGAAGGAGAAGAAAAAGACCCCCCCTTGAAAAAAGGCAACAGAGTTTTTGCCTTCCACTCCCTCTTCTCTTGGGACTTCTCTTTTCTCTTTTCCCTCAGCCCCATAAGGCCGTCGTTGTCCTCGTCGTCGTCGTCGTCCTCCTCCTTTTATTGTATTGCTCACATCGCTGCAACATTTCTCCTTCTCTTGGGAGACAGAGAAATAATAGAATGATCCAGCATTCGGCCCTAATAGAAGTTCTCGTCGTGACATGAAGATATCAGAGCACCAAGAAGAAAGAAGAAAGTTTTCTTCAATTTACCCCTCGCTTTTTTCTTTCTGGTTGATTCGCGGTCGCCAGGGATTACCTCCCCGAAAGAGTCTCTTTTTCTGGGAAAGAAAATGGGGCTTTGGCGACAACTGATTGGATTTCCTCCATCTGAGCCAAGATTATAGGCTGTGAGGAGGAAGAAATGGTACAATACTTTTCCGCAAAAAGGAAAAAAGGAGGCTGTTCACGCTGTAGACGTACGCGGATGTGAATGACGCGTTCACGCAGACGGAAAATAAGTGGCTGGTCTCGCTATTTACGTCCATCTGTCGATGGGAGCATCTTGACGATACTGCTGGGAACAGGGTGCGTCAGAATTGGTGTTGTGCACTCCACAAGTGGCTGATCAATGATCAATAAGTATCACGTCCAGGACCTCAACAAGGTTATCAGACACGGTTGAATGCAGTCTAATTAACACTGGCTGCGACCAGCACGACCTGCGAGCTGCTGGAAGGCAGTGGCAGCATGGACTCAGAGGGCTTCGAGTCCATCGACTGTGGCCAAGTCGATGTTTAGAGCTCTGTGAGAGAAATGACACGAAATAACTACACAATAAATTTTTGTCGGTACCCCCAGACATAGCATTTCATCTTCCAATCACGACTCTGGGATAGTTCTTTCCGCAAGGACAGACTCTAATTGTGACCCACCCTGTACAATCAAATGCTACCATTCACGATCACAGCTGAACAAGGCAGGCCATCAGTAATAGAGCACGGCCTTTTTTTTAAAAAAAAAAAAACCACCGTTTGTCGCAGATTACGAGTCACGTACGCTTTTACGACTTTTTACTAAATTCGCCATTTATCATGGAGCACGAGATTACGCACGTGTCCGTGTCCGTGTCCATGTTCTCCGCGCCACCTGCCCAGGCCGTCGTTCCGCCCTCCTGCCCGGCCAACTTCATATGTCGATGATGATGACACTCTTCATGTCCGGTCAAGTTCACGCCTGCAACTCTTGCGACCAATGCATGTTTCACAACTCTCTGGCAACCTTCACCCATTGCGCTTTACTTTTTGTTTTATTTTTTTTCATGCACGGTCGATCGACTGGACGCAGAATTTGGATGTGCACTTACACACACACACACGTGACAGAACCTACGCACTGTGTGAGTGTCGACCAGGCTCTAAGCATATGAAGATAGGTGGCGGTGCTGTGACACGAATATGAAGCAGAAGGACTTTGCCATTTCAGCGGCTGCAAGGTGCGGTTGAGCCAGAAAAGTTTTTATCCCAAAAGCCTCTCTTCTCTTTTCGTTGTACTGCTTTTCGTGACTCAAATTGTCCCCAGCGTAGGAGGTACTTGCGCAGGCTGATAGTAGTCATGATACGAGCCTCGAGCCCGGGCTCGTGAGCCTCAAGCCTCTTCAGATTAGCTGCGATTGCCAGAAAGGGAGCATCTCGAGAGCCCCTTCAAGCCTCTCTATGAGATTGGCGGAGCTGTGAAAGCGTATCAAGTCCTCAAACGAAAATCTGGCCGAGTGTGAATAGGCAACGGAATAGCCGAAAAATAGTCCTACAAAAATCGCATTTCAGACACTCCTGCACAGCCATTTTCCGTGATATAATGCCGCGTTACGCTGCTTTAGCCAGGAGGCTCAGGCCTCGTGGAGGCCCTTTTTATCTTGAGCAAAGAGAACTGGAGACCGGCACGCTCCAGACAAGAAATGTGGCACTCGCATCATCATCACCTGATACCAAGGTGCATACATAAGCATCTGGGCTCCTCTTACCCTTTTTTAAAAAAAAATGCTTCAGGAGAAATGTCACTTTTGGCCCTTCTTTCCCCTATCTGCTTCTCAAAGGCTTGCCAAAAGATTTTCCCTTTCTTCCTTCCTTAACATTTTCGCTGAGCTGAGCCTATTTTTTGCCTTCACGTTGGGACGAAATATGAAACTCCCTATGCACGTATAGGATGAACGTGCAATGAAGGCGGCGGCTTTTTTTCTGTGCTAGAATGCATGAAAAGGCTCACGCGTGTACCGTTAAGTGCCCGGCGCGCAACCGTCAGAAAAAGAAAAATCACTTTTACCTTCCGGAATTTTCAGAAATGGAGATTCATGGCAGATCTCATAAACCTTGTGACGAGCGAGGTGTCTTTGCTGGCGCCCCTGATTTTTACATAGTCATGCAGGGGACGCACGTGTGTAGTCACTGGTTCGAAACAGAAAGGCCAACGGGATCTGTGGAGGCGGAACGAATGTAAAGGAGCAAAAAATAAAAAAGGTAGCACATACGCACTAGTTTACGCTGCAAATTGCATGCACACATCTGCTCAGCGCTAGACCAATCAACATGTGATTCCCCTCCCTTTCACCCCTTCCCCCCCCCTCTCTGTGTGCGTATCACTGCTGCCCCTACTTTCACCTGAGGTGTCTGTGCCAGCTTGTCTGGGCCCTTCTTGCGCGCACACACGCGAGCACGCTCACATGAACACTAGTCCGTGGAAGAAAAGTTGGGCAGCAGCAAGGACGACGACGCCGGCTTGTTGGTTGCAGAAGGAAAAGAAGAATTTCTGTCCATGTCGAAACGGCGGCTGCGGCGGCTGCGGCGGCTGCGGCAGCTGCGGCAGCGGCGGAATCTCTTAAAAAAATCTCATGAGGATGCGAAAAGTGGCGGAATCTGGAGGAGGAGAAGGAGAGAGGAGACCTTGGATTGGTTACACCGTCTCCAGAGGAGTTAGGAGTCAGGGGGTGTATGTGATGTGGACGTAGATAGCATTAGCATGTGGTGGTGGCGGCGGTGGCCGCACTTGACGTCAATCTGTCCACACAGACGGTCTCGTCGCCGTCCTGCGCAACTGGAAGAGGTCCCATTGTGTTCTTGTGTTTCGGCCAGATCCTTCAGCGCTTAAAGCTGACATCCAGATAGAAGAAATCTTCCCTCCATTTCTCTTTTTCTTTGCCCGCTTCTTTTACTCTTCTTTCCCCGTCTCCTCTGTGAAAAGGACTGTTAAAGCACTCAGGCTGATCGAATTTGCGTCGCTGAAAAGAGGGACTTCAAGCCAAGTCCACTTTTGTGTGCGTGTTTGTTCACTTTTTACCCTCCACTTTTGTTTATATCGTTACACCTAGCTGTTACGCACACATGTACGTATTTAGAATCCCTAGTTTTCATAGTGTTCGTCGGCGCCCAATCAATCGATATTTGGCAACTCTGACCGTGCCAGAATTCCTACTGACCTCGATCACCCTGACGTGACTGCCTCCAAAGAAGGCAAGTCTGGCACTACCCTCGACAACATTTGGCCCTGGTGACCCATCAGGGATGTGGGACCACTCCCAAGATGTCTGTCTCCCTGATACCAGTATAATCATACGTTGGCACAAGACCCTAGTTACCGATCACACTCTACGCTCTCCGTACATCACACTGGAGAAAACCTTCGACGAGATCTGGCTGGGACGTTGCTCAAGAGCATCTGGGAGCTTCCACAGACGTACGTGGAGTTGTTGTTGTTGTCGCTATTGTTGTCTCTGACTGTCTGTCAGTCCTGAGCAAAGACCTTATAGAGACTGGTGTAGTACACCAGTGACGCTACAATGGAATACATGACGTCTTCTGACGGTTCTAATCGACGTCAAAGGGACAAAACGAGACCAGCTAAGGTGTTTTTTTCCTTCTTCTTCTTCCTTTAAACCATCGCATTCATCGACTACTAGAGTAGTGTACTGCATATATCATTTCTTTGGAGGACATTCGCATAAGAAAAAACGAAATGCCTACTCCATCTTTCTTCATAGGCGCTGAACTTTAGAGTTCTTAGGGGGGTCTTTCCACATCCATCATTCACCACGGTAGTGGCAAAGGAAGGAACTCTTTTTAAGGACTTGTTTGTACTCCTTATGTGACTACTTACATTAGAGATGGAAGAAGGTTTTCCCTCCCTCTCTCAGCCCCCTTCTTCAGACCTTGTCACTCCAAAAAAAACCTGACATCGGCATAAAAGATTTCGTACAGAGGAGGTGACGACAGCAGAAGAGGTAGAAGAACCGCAGAAGAGCGAAGTTGGATCACATTCGATGCAGCATCGTTGCCTACTTATTTGAGGCCCCTTTTTTTTTTTTACTCCGCACTCTATTTGGTAATCCAATAGTTGCCAAATCTTTCCGTGCTCTTGCCAGCACCTAGCACAGACTCCATTTCACGCAGGACAGATTTCTCTCCTCAGCAGGTGAAAGATTGCACTTGTTTTTGTTGTTGCCAAATGCATTTGTAAGTAGTGCACTTCTGCTCAGGGGGAGTGAGACCTCCTGCTTGGCCTGCAGGGGGAACGAAGAGATGACTCCAGATTTTTACCTTGGCTGGTTTGCTCATTGGCCCTTGGCCAGGTCATCTTTTTCATACAAAACATTGATCTCTCTCGCTCTCTCTCTCGTATAACTGAAGACAGCAGATCTTGGCCGGGTGCAATGCACGTTGCAGCTGAAGCGAGAAAGACGTCAATGGCAACGAATGTCGTGCAGGATCTCTGGTCGCTGTGCCTTTTTTCTTGTCCAATCCGCCTGCAGCTCCTGATAAGCTGGAGAAAAATTCCTTCTTAATTGTCACGAAGTCGTCGAGGTTCTGGCAGCGAATCAATTGCTCAAGGGAGGATTCAGTGACGTCGTTCCTTCTAACGAGGGGAGAATTTCGTGTCGGTCTCGGTCGTTGACTCCCTCCATCTGAATGATGTCGTATGATGATTTCATTCCGAGAGTTGTTCTGCAGGGAAAAAGTCAAAAACGGGGGAGGAAACGACCTCGTCCCTGAAGATCTGGACGACACTGGCGTTCTTCTAGAGGTCACTGATGAAAATGGCGCGATTGCCAACAGAGGAATGCATGACCTCAACATCATTTGCTCAGTTGCGTTCAACCACATTGGAGTTGGACTTTTTGCATTTCTGCAAACCGCTAGATTATTGCAATTAATATTCGTGATTTGGCAAATATGAATGAAGACCTCACTTGTTTTTGAACGTTCTAACGCACAATAGGCTGTTATTAAACTTCAGAATGAAAGCCCCAAGGCCATTTTCCTAATACTTCCTAAAACTAAGTCCGGTAGACTTCATGTTTTCATGATGCCAGTGTCCTGAAGGGAAAAGCGTGAGGAATTTTGACTGTCTATGAGTTCTAGTCTAATATTCTTGGCACGCTTCACAGAAACCTCATTATAAAATGGACAGCCGACCTCCAGAAAAAGCATCCGACTCTTTAGTCGCTCATGATGTCATTATGCTCTGTCAGTCTCTTTCTCTGCAACCAAGTATCACAACATGACGTCTATGTGATACTGAGGAAGTTACGCACGAGTGGAGCCTCACTCATACGGTATATCTTCCATAACACTCGGATATACGCAAAGTACACGACTGCGCAGCTACTAGGACGGCATTCTTTCTCAACGCGGCCACACATATTCGAAGAGAAATAGCGAAACTTTGAGTGCTTTTGTCTCAACGTCTATTGACTCTGCTGTGTATTGCGCAGTCCAATACAGTGACAATATTGAGACTATGCAATGTTCACTATCTCTTTGATGTGCTGTATTGGAGAACCCCTTCAATCCATGTACAAGGTTGTCGAGATAAATCCGGACAGATTCTGGCACCACTGGATTTGGATGGATGTTACAGGCATTGGAGAAAAGCCTCCGCTCGCTCCACCAGGACGTCAGTCACAATCCATTCGATACGTCCAAGACAGCAGAGCAGAGCAGATGAAGGCAAAAGTCGATGGTTTATTTACTGGCGTGCCAACGACGCAGGCCGAAATTCGTCACCTCCGCCCTCCACACGTACTTGATTGACGTTGCTGTCGTCGATTCACTTTCGGCTTGAAAAGGGAGTCGCTGATAGCAACACGAAGGAACTTTGAAGTCAGTCCGAATTTATCGCAGACAATCCTGCACCCGTTGATCTTGCAACTGAGAGCGAAAAGAAGGAATCAAACTCGAGTGCTAAGAGTATGAGAGAAGGAAAGAAAATCGGAGATCGCGGGGAATTTGATCGGACTGTGGAGCGGATTATTGCGACAGATGGTAATGAATTTTAATTCACTTCTGTAGCGGAAGTGATTGAGAAGGTGATCGGCGAGACCCCCCACCCCCAACTACAACATGGGATTCAATGCAGAGTCATCGATTTCCCTGACAGCAGCGAAAGTTATGTGGTCTTTACTGTCTGTGGCGACTACTGCTGAGAAAGTGGCGGCTTGCAGCAAAGGCATGGCAAATACTTCATACGCCTGTAGATAGTGCGCACACTATGCATGCACACACACAAACACACACACAAGGAAGACGTTGCGAAAGTTTTGCGCATGCAAAAAGTGGAGTATCTAGATTGCGACCTATAACAAAAATCGTGCTGCATCGTAGAGGAGGAGCTTTAACTTCATGAGATCGAGAGATTACACTTTGCACGCCTCTCACTCTCCTAATGAGACGTGTTCAAGAGCTGTTTGCGCAAAGTAGGCATTGCATAATGTTGCAAAATCAATGCTCCATTGGATGTTGCTCCATGGAAATTACGCAGGGTTAATTTCAAGTTCTTGAACCACGAGAAGGCGTTGGACCCAAATGCCAGTGAGGCGAACGAGTGGAACGTATCAGAAGTTTAACTGTGAGCGAAACTGGAGAAAATCATTGAATGCGGCCACCTGAAGGACGGTCCCTAATAGCCAAGTGTACCCACAGCGCCAAAATTAGAGTAACCGCAATTTTATAAATAGCTTCGTAAAAGCTGTTCTAATTTTTTGCAGGCCCTAAAGCTTTGGTGCTAAAGGCCACTCCTGTCAAGATTGAGCGAGGAAAAAAATGGGAAAAAGTACCAACTACTGCAGCTGCAATTGTACCAGCAAAAAGGAGCTGATCTTTGATCCCATTGCCCCCATTTTCTCTCGTTGATTAGGCGAGAGTGATGACTGATGATAAGAGTATCCATTTCGTAACGTTAAGTAGGGTCGAAGCTTGACCACGACCAATCTGTGTGTTTGCTCCACCGTCCATACAGTTCCTGATGACTTTGGGCAATTTTTGGAGTAATTCTGGCTGATTTTGTAACTTGAGGTTTCTCTCATTTTGGCTCTCACGGTTTGGACAACTCGGACAGCACGGAGTTAATCCCGTTGTGTTCGGCCGACTCAAAAACTATCCAAGCGAATTCAAAAACAAAAAAAAATCAGACAAGTGCAACCTGAGTAATGATATGTCAAACTTACGGCAAGCTGGATAGAGCACAAGCTTTAAAAATTACTATGCCATGTATAAGTGGGAAGGGGGCATTGTTTTTCATATGGTCCTTTATGACGTGCCATAGACACAATGCAGTATACAGGTCTCACACGATTGGCAGCAATCACACTTATCATCAACGCCAATCGAATTCTCCATCACGACTCTTTTCTCCCCCTAACAACAACAACAACAAAAGTCAAAAGAAGAACAACATCACGAGGCATCATGCAGATGCCTTTATATCGTGCAGCCACTTGAACAGGAGCAACACAGCACCCATATATCATGAATTCAATCTTTTCTTTAGGCTGCGTGAGAACTGACCAACAGGACTGGACTGAGTTGAGCTCAGCGCCAGCAGCTGTGATAGTCCTTGAATGCGTTTATGTACCGCACTTCCTTTTTTTACTCTACCTCTTTTCTTCCTCCCCACTGCTTTGTCTTTGCGAGACACGAGATAGCGGCGCTCGATAGAGCGAGGAAGTAGTGGTGGTGGTGCCATAACAACAACTACCGGATCACGTGGGCGAAGGCGAAAAAATGCTGGCAGCATCGTCATGACGGGGCTGGCACTCACTCACTTGAGGCAAATTAGGACGAGGAAAAGGAAGGAAAACTTGGATGTATTTGTGCGAGAGTCGAACCTCGACTGAGTTGGCTTAATGAGAGAGAACCTTTCTTTCCACATCCGGAAAGGAGGCAAGGCCAGATAATTAGTAGCAGGACATACCTTGGATCTGAGCAGATTTTTTTTTTTGGGGGGGGGGCTGCAATTGCGCACTTCCCCTGTCCAAGGGCGAAGTGACTCCCCCATGGAAGTACTAGCAACTATCATGATCTTAGTGTCAGTAAGGTCCCCAGCATAAAGATCTACAAGTGCGCGGACGACGACGAAGTCACACAAGTGTGGTGACTTCGTCGTCATCCCATGGATGCTGCTACTATGACAATGCTACTAGTTGCTTCTGAGATATTTCTGCCCCGTCATCATTCTCTCTCTCCCAAGCTTTGCCTCAAACCACATTATGTGATTAGATCAAGGCCAAGGAGAAGAAGCACGATAATAAACACATTTACTTTTGCCCGCTGAGCTTCTTTATGAAGACACGTACGTACGCTATGTATACGTATGTACATGTGCATGCGCACCAAGTATTTGGAGCGCATTTTCATTGTGCCCATTTTGGAGCTGTCAGCTTCTCTCTCTCCTGAGCACACGCAAGGGCCCAATGTGGACCCACGCATAGGCATGAGTGCGCATGCGTGTGATACAGTGCACTGGTGGGGCTGCTGAATGCTCCTGGCTTGGTCTGTCCTGACGGCGGCGGCGGCGACGACGACGACGACCCACCTAGGTTTAGGCTGCTGTCCTTGCTGGGGAAGTGAAGCTTCGTTAAGATCTCCAAGTCGCTGCAGGCGCCCGAGTGTCTTTTTTTTATAGGAAAATATGCACAAACTTCTAGCGTCCAGCGAATGGCGGAAACCTCTTCTTTTACTCAGCGCACGCTTGCTTGGAAGCAATGCTGGAGTACAGAATGTCTCGCTGCCCTCCTGCAGGCACCTCGATGCACGTTTTGGGCAAAGAATGCTGATTCTCCGCCTGCGTGTCGGTGCTCACGGAACAGTTGAGAGTAGCCGACGAGGAACAAGTCAGTGACACACCTGCGGACCAAACGTAGGGCGTACAAAACGCCATTCTCGAATAATTGTCGGTCGTCTTGAGCTTCATTATTATTACTTCTTGCACGGCAAACTCATGAATGCTCTGCTCACATGCCCGAACCACTTACGAGCTTAAGCGCCCCCCCTCACCTTGATCTTGTCAAATTTGGTGACCTTTTCATTTTATCTTTTGCAATCGGTCGGGCTCTGAGACTTTCTCTGCAAGGTGTTTTCTTCCTTCCTCGCGCTCTTATTTAGGCTGGCTGCTTTACGTACAAAAACGGACTCTCAACTTGGCTGAACCGTAATCGATGCTTCATTGTACGTTAAACAAAGTCTTGAACTCTTGTCTTTGGAGGTCCCAGTTGAAATGGGCTCCCATTAATTGTTACATGGCTCATATCCTCAGTGCCTCCTCCATCGGCAACACCCAAAAGATTCCCTTTGTGCGCTGCACGACTTGAACGATGGTGCCCATCTGTTAGGTGGGACTTGCGCTAACAAAGAAAGGCTTAAATATCTCGATCGCATGCTCAAGATGTCGGAATGTGTCATGTCACGTTATTTCCTTTCCTTCGCGCATACGCACACACACCCAGACAATCACACAATACTCATGGAGAGGACAATTTCGTGTGATGCACGACGTGGGAGAACACGCAGAACATGGTCGTGTACAGGTACACGCGGCACCGCTGTGCTTTACCGAGTTCACTACGTACGGACGGGGAGGAGTGATTGCGTTATACATCACAGGAAACCTTATATGAGATCGGAGATTGCCAATCATCGTGCTACAGCTTCTTGAGCTTCTACGACTTCTCTCAGCGTTCACCGAGCGAAAGATGTCGTCGGTCTATAAGGTCATTTCCCAAGACACCCACCCACCCCAGACGATGGCTGAGCTTCATGTTAACGGCGTGAGCCATCGGTAGGACTTTTTCTGTCTGTCCGCCGCTGAGCGTCTTTGCCCGCCTGCTCCCTGCTCCCGCTGTCGCTGCTGCAGTCGCTGACGCTGCAGCAACCGCTGCCTCCACACCCAATTGAGTCCTCCCGCTCCAAATGTAGAACGACCTTGGCGAGCGTATCCTTGAAGGCGGCCGCACCCTCCTGGGCAAAATGGATGGTAGGAGAAGGTATTTTCCAACGCAGAGGAATTAACGCGTACACAAGAATTACCGCAGCAGCAGCTCGATGTACCTACGTACAGTGGAGTCCGGATATAACGTCACCCAGTTGAGACATCTCTTCGGTAATGGCGTCCCTTTCTGTGATACCCCGAATTACCTTACTCCTGTCCGGTTTGCCCCGGACAAGACGCCACTCCGCTTGCGACGCCAGAACCTGCCGTTTTAAGCGGAATCTGCTGTGCTAAGTAATAGCAGGGGCGCGCCTCTGGCGCTGCCGGCCGCCCCGGGCTCAAGATCAAACCGAGCAGTGCCTCCATCCCTACGTAGCCTGACCCAGACCGCTCGGAATTGACGGTGTTGCAGCAGAATGACTGGGAGGAGTAGAAGGACGAAGACAAGGCGGAGGGGGGAGCCACTCTGAAATCGGCGTTATTATTGTCTGGTTGTAATTGCGTGACCTTGAATGATGACCAGATGCCTGAGGAGTAGCGCAATTACTCCGCAGTACTTGACGAAGTATTGTGGGGTTGCGACATGAGGGAGCGACGGGTGATTACGGCGCTCATTGGGCACGTGTTCTGGGTCTGGGAACCCGAGGTGGCGAATTCAAAGAACTGCACGAAGTCGCCCTCGGGCAAGTTGCTTCGCCGGGCGGTCGACCTTTTCGGGACGGCTAAGTTCAATGCACTGTACTTGTACACGGAGCCTGCGTACGGGGTGCGATTTATTTGGCTTCCATCGCACCCTCAATGACGTGGTTGCTACATAAGAGCATGAAGCATCCTGTGCAGACTGCGGGGGGAAAGAAAATGTCCGTATTTTTGCACCACTTCTTCCAAAGTAAAAAGTGTCATTGGAAGGAATTTTGGGGCATGCAGTAAGAATTATACTTGGCCTCAGCGCACCATAAAGTAAACGAGACCGACGACGAGGTAGACCCTAAATTTCTACACGCTGATTGCTGGGGAAAGAAAATCTATACTGGGTGCGTCTGAGTTATGGGTACTTTTAAAACTCATTTCACTCGAAATGCAAAGGTTCGAGGTTATGACATCGCTGGAGAGCAAATTTTGTTATGATCAGTGTTATTTAAGAACATTTTGTCTCCACGTGCCTCAGTTTTGTGCTATTGAGGTAAAGGTGCAACAAGGTTAGTCCTCTTGTGCCGCTACTTCAGCCTTCTCCAGCAAGGTTGCACGACAAGAAAATGAATCGGTTGCTCTGTGCAAGACTTTTATGCTGACCAACTTCTGGCTTATGTAGCTCTCAAATGAGAAGATGTAACTTTTGAATTAAGCAGGGGTACATCTTTTTAACCACGTTTGAACATTTCTTTTTAAGTGGTTAAAAAATTCGTACAAGTGAAGCTTTGAATCTCGACATTCTTCTGATGAGAGTTTTTGCTCTTAAATGCATGCACCTACTGTGAAATGGACGGCGCTGGGGGCCCCAGTTGAACTGCAGCAGGTCCTTTGAAGAGGCTCTGAAATTATCAATGCTATACGTAGTATTCCTATGGAGTCAGCATAATGTGTCTACTTGCATGAAGCAAATTGGGGTATACTTTATTGATCAGCCCATTTCTCCGCTCCCAAAGATGACAAGGTAGCTATTTATGGAGGTTTTTTTGAGGCCAATTATAAGAGTTACTTCATGCTCAAAATGGGCCTCCTATGACACTTTCTACGTTGAAAAAAGTGGCGCAGATACGGACATTATCTCCCCATCGATCTGTATATGCTAGATGGCTCCGGGCCAATGACGGGGCCGAGGACAGTTTTTGCAGCCTCTCATTGGATCCGGAACTGGGCTGACGGAAGGAAAATAGTTGACTGCTCACGTAACCTCTCCGCGGACTTTCAAAATACTTTCAAAATTTTTTTTAGTGAATATATTGAAATAATTATATTACTTCATTATTTTTCCCGTTATACTTCAATACCATAGATGCATGAACTAAGCCTCCATTCTAAAAGCCTCTTTTTTTATTTCAGGTACCTTCTTCCAGTCCTTCAACGGCTTCGGTCAATTCCCTTCCGTTCGGTTCAGCAATCCCTTCGGTCAGCCGCCCCGACAGCAACAGCAGCAGCCACTCTTCCCAGGGACGGACTTGCGTCAGAACTTCCAGAGTGTGCGCTTCCCCAACGGTCAGGTGGTGACGAGCAACCAGCAATTTGGCGTCGTCTCGGACTCCCAGGCGTTCGGCGCTGCGCCGGCGCCTCCTCAGACAAACTTTGTCTTTGCGCCCACGCAAGCGTCACCGGCCACCGGGTCTACGGTCTTCAGACAGACACCCCAGCGATTTCCCCCGGACAGCCGACCGCTGCTCTCGGGCTTCGCCATTTCGTCGCCGGAGTCGGCGGCCCCTCCGTTTAGTCAAGAGCAGGTGCCCATAACCACAGATGCGGATCGGTTTCTCGCCGCAGTCACTCAGGCCCCTCCAGCGGCACCGCTTCCTCCCACGCCTCCACCTGGGGAGACTGGACGCCGCCTGCAGCCAACTATTCCAGTGGAAGAAGTGGAGGAGGCCTCACGCGTCCGGGTACGGCCACTGGCCTCAGACGGCGAGAGAAGCCCTCGAAACAGAGTCAGGGTGACTGGCAAAGCACAACAAGAAGAGGAGGAGGCTCCGTCAGGAGCCCGCGGCCAGTCGAGGTTTCGAGGAAGGAGACCCTCAGAAGAAGCCGATCAGGGCGATCGCGTAAGGGTCGTCGGTCACTCAGATCCCTTTCAAACGGATTTTATTTCAAGTCCTCCGCGGCCGCGACCGACGTCACCCCCCACGCCTCCGCCCTCTATTCCGCCTCAGAGACTGTCTAGGGTGAGAGGCCGTCCTATTGTGCCCGAAGACTTTCCCGGACCGACAGCAGCTATTAGAGGTCCGATAGAGCAGGAGGAGCAAGAAGACGTGCATACTGCCACTGGACTCAACCGCTCAGTTGTGCCCGGAGGCAGGGGAGGTGGCTCCAAGAAGGGCATCAGTGTCACAGCCACGGGTATTAGGACACTGCGCGCAAGGCCTGGTCTAAGAATTGTTCCAACGGGGAAAAGAGCGAGGAGACCTTTGAATCAAGAAGAAGACGAAGACAAAGAGCCAGAAGGTTCGCCGGATATCCCAGAACGGCCTAGAGCATCCTCCGTATCTAGCAGGCCACTAAATCGTTTGCAGCCGTCCGAAGTTAGAGAGGATGAGCTGGACGACAGGGAAGAAGTCCCCACAGGCCCTCGCCGGAGAGTACGGCCAGTGGCTGGCAGAGAGCGCACCCTGGTCACTCCTCGTCGCCGACTGAGGCCAGCTTTTACCGCTGAACGTCAACGTCAAACTCAAGAGCCGAGTGTGACTGAAGCAACCTCGACTACTCGGGTAACCTCTTCTTCGACCGAAGCCTCATCCTCGGCCACACCGCACTCCCCCATCGAGGCCCTTCACACCACGAAGGCGCTGGCACTAGACCCCGCTATCCTTATCGCCCAAGTTCAGGCTGCCAAAGCTGAAGACGAGCCGGACCGGGCCAGGGTGAAGCTGGAGAAGCTGGTAACTGCAAATCCTGTGATTGATAATTCGGAAGAGAGCAATATAATTCCTTTCGCCGACGTGGCTGTACCTGCTGTACCAGAAGACCAACTGGTCCATGATGACATCGATGACCTCACTGTCATCAATCTGCAAAAGAGTAAAGGCAACCAGAACTTCAAAGATTTTGTGGACACGGATCTTATTGATGACAGTCTACGCCACCGCGAACATGATCACGACGATCATGTTAAGGAAGATGAGAAAATTCACATACCTTTTGTGCCTACCGTTAGGCCAGCCGCCAAAACCCCGGTCTCTATTATCACAACGACAGAAGAGTCTACAACTACTCAGTTTGTTCCCACCTCAATCGCTCTGTCGACGACCGAGGGAACAACAACCAGCGCCAGGGGCACCAGCAGTACGAAGAGCAGCAGTGAGGCTGCACCGCCTCCAGTGAGCATTAATGACAAACTGGACCACTTGCAGTCCAACTTGGACCCGTGGGCTCATATCCATCATGATAAGACGAATGCTGAAGCAGTCACTACCACAGAGCAGTCGACAACCCGCCTCAGCCTCTTCAACATCCGCACTCTGCCTCCAACTACGACCACCACCACGACTACGTTCAGGCCAAGGTCGTTGGCCGATTTGTTCAAGCATCGGGCGGGTGAAAAAATTGAGTATAACGACGGAGGGGGTCCACCACCGCCACCTCCATCTACAACGGAATCTACTACTAAGAAAGTATTTGCTGCTACCTCGGCCGCCAAAAGGTTAAGTGCGGCCAATAGATTGAAGGCCAGACTGAATAAGTTTAAGGCAGCCACATCATCAGATGAGGACGTCACTACCACCACCACGACCGTGAGACCGCCCATCAACACCAATTTGTTTGCTACCACCTCCAGAGACAGGATCATTGCGTTCAGGACGACGACTCCCCAGTCAACGTCAACAGAGGAGCTTTCTACGGAAAAATCTGCGGTGGATCTGCTAGCCAAGATCCCACGTGACAACGTTGGAGCCGCGGTGGTCCCGCCTCCTGGTTTTCGGGCACGACCACCTACCACCGCCAGTACGCCGGAGTCTGTATTAACGTCGTCAACATCGACTGAAGCCACCAGCACTTCCACCAAGGCCACCAGGGCAAAGAGCCTTTTTGCCACCCTTCAGCAAGACGACGTCTCGTCCTTCCTGCCACCGGGCTACCGTCAGACAACGTCGACATCCACTGAGTCAAGCACTGATCTGTTAAAGGAGATTCTTTCCAGCATCGAAGAAATTGACGAGTCACTGCTGCCAAAGGACTTTAAGCCTTCGCTGTCGACCAATCGTTTTAGGCCTAAGAGCACTACCCAGAGGACAACCACGACCACGACTGCCGCAACCACTAGCACAGAAAATAGCAGCGAAAGTTCCTTCTCTAAGGTATGTATAAGTGCATGACATACTTGTACCACTCAACGAAGTGTCAGCTTCATCGTAATCGCTTAACCGTACAATTCGTAATCCTGTGTAAGAGTGGGTCCTCCAATGCAATTTTATAAAGCCAAAGGACGGCTGCATCCTTCTCTATCACCTCTACCGCACGTGCACGGTGGTCGTTTAGAGAAATTTATGGGCATAATGCATCCAGAACTTCCGAACAGAACTTCTCCAATATAATTTTCTGCTTCTGGGGCCACGACTTGCAGTTACCAAGAGGATAACTATAATTCTTAGGTCTTCGAGAAGCTACAAGTGGACGACATCAGCAAGTTCTTGCCTCCCGGCTTCAATCCAGATGCTCCTCAGCCACCGCCACCTCCACCGCCACCTGCTACCACGACCACGACCACTAGCACTGAAGCTTCTACCGAGACCTCGGACTTTAAGCTGGATCTGTCCAAGTTGTTCAGCAATGTTGCAACTGACGCTGCTTTGCTACCCCCGGGTTACAACGCCGAAGCCGCGGAGGCAGCAGAAACGGAAGCCGAGTCAACGACGACAGAGAAGATCGCCCTTAAGTTCCCTACCAGACCTGGTGGAGTGAAGAAAGTAGAGAAACCCAGCAAACCTAAGAGACCGGCCGGCCCCCCTGCATTCGTGCCCAAGATTAAATCTTTCCAAGAAAGGTGAGCATTACCTACTTCGAGCATATGTATTTGCTCAGAAGGCAGAGCGGGTAGTAGTGATAACAATCACGGATGCAAAGTTACTTCTTCTGGTAACATATTGTTCGTATATACTCAGCAGGACAGCAAGTTTTGCATTTTTGATGTACAATGGTTGATGCAGAAAGTTGTTGCATGCACCTACGTATGCTCTGTTGCTCTATGGTTTTTTTCACTTTTTTCTTAGTTCTACATACGTGGGAGTGAAAGAGCGAGGGGGAGCTTTGCATTGTGCAGATGTGCGCAGCCTGGCAGATTGGCAATTCTAGTCCTTTGTCGCAGCACTTCTCGCAATGCGTAGGAAATTGAAAACAAGGATAGACCTGCCTGACTGCATTTTCACCTAAAGAAGTGGCAAAACCTTGCTTGCGTCCAGCCCACAACGTATGGTAGTTCCTTAATAGCTCTGACGAGTCATTGTACTTTCTTCAGAGTGAAGACAACGACCGAATTCACTGGGTGGGCTGACGTGGCCTCCACCTCTGAAGCCTCAGTTGGAGTCAATGATGCTGGCGTTGGAGGCAGAGACGTCACTACCTCTACCAGTACCACGACTACGACGACTACAACCACAACCACGACGACCACAACCACGACCACGACACCGCCCATACCTACGACACCCGGAACTTGCGGCGAAGACTGTCGTCTTGCAGCCACGATCAAGTTGACTGGTGGAATCGACTGGTCCGTCAGCCTTCTCGACCCAAACACCATCGAATGGCAGGACTTGGCGGACAAGGTCAAGAGAGAGGTGAGTGAGTGACAAGGCAATGATGAATCAGTTATACACGAGCTACAATAGTCAAGACAAAGGCATTGCAGTGGAGTTACGGCTTGATGTTGCAAATGGTATGCATATTTAATCATGTGCACATAAAACAAATTAGGTTTGCCTGCATGCCTGTGGGCTTATGCAGGATCCAGGTTATTGTGATAGTGCTAATACGTAGTGTTTCTTTCCTTTAGCTGAGTGAGGTGTACCGTAACTCACTTGTCGGCAACTCTTTCGACCGCATCGAGATTGAGGCCTTCAGCAAGGGCAGTGTCCTCGTCGACTACTATGTCTACTTTACCAACATGGATGAAGAGGTTAAAACCAACGACCTAAAGGTTGTGCTCAATCAGCAGCTGGAAACGGAGGATGGATCCGTTGCCAAGTTAGGAAGGTACACCGTTGACCCGGAATTCACAGACTTCATAGGTACGTAGGTATCCACTCGTATCTTACTATTACTCACTGGACAAACGCAGCTCAGTCTCGATCTTACTATTACTCACTGGACAAACGCAGCTCAGTCTCGCAGTTGCATAATATATGTAAATTTGTAAAAATACTGAAGTAGAGCTCCAGTGTGCAGCACATGCGATCACAAACAAAGGTCCTATGACGTTATGCAAATGCTGGACGCTATTATTACTCTCATTGCTTGCTATTATGATGAAGATATGCACCAAGAAAACTTTGTGATCACTGCCTCCTTTCAGTTCTGGAGAATGAGAGACCGGCACCAAATCGTTCTGAGGAAGAGAAGGCTCTCCCCGATTGGGCTATTGCAGTCATCGTCATCGGCCTAGGCTCCATCGCCTTCGTGCTGATTTTCGGCATCACGGTGGTAAGAGTTGCTGCACAGCCTATGTGCTGTATCATATGGGTGTATTGTAATACTTATTTATGTTTGTCATGTTTCAGCTTACCAACAAGCGCCGTCGCTCCCTGAGTAAGAAGAAGAAGCACGATGCATCAGCCAATCTGACACAGGATATGTTAAACGAGCTGAACAAACACACCTTGCCCGGCTACGAGCTGTACAGTCACTTTCCGGACGACTATGACGTGGACGCCGCGTGGAACAGCGACCGCTACTATAATGGACCCAGTGGACAGCGATACAAGGTCAGCATGCCCTTTTTGAATACGTGGTGTGCCGTAATATATAAAAATTCTCAAATGGCGATGAAAAAATATACCAATGCAATTTTCTTTCTTCCTGAAAGCTGTGCGATTTTGACTTTATGCAATGGAGACGGTGAGGTGAGGCCTTCTGCATGAATTTCCTTATTGCAGCATCTGTGTGCATGCTGCACAAATTGTGTTAGATATAACGTAGTAGCTCCACGCACTGCGAGCATATGTATGACTTATTTAGTGCAACGTGAATTGATGCGTACAAACCTTGAATTTGCATATTCAATGCCTAATATTCCTAATCATTTTTCAGCGTCAGTCCAATCAGAGCAGTAGCAGCGGAGGTGGTTACTCAAAGTCCACCCCTAGTCCGTACCAGAGCCAGCTGTACGACTCTTGGAAAACGGAGTGGGACGGATACTACGATGATCACTTCAGGTCGGGTCCCTCGACTTACATGACCAAGGGCGGCAGGAGGCCTTCCTATGACGACGACTTCTAGTCAGCTTGTAACTACATAAAGAAGAAGCTGTGATATCTGAGAGACGCCCGCTTTTAGTGCTGAGGGGCTTAAAACAGTGAATGGACTGAAAACATTATGGTACGCGACGTTCCCTCGGCATTTTTGTAAACCCCTCAAGGAAAAAGAACGACTTTGCTGCACCAGGATGAGAATTCTTGCCATCTCATATATTATGGTCTCCTCCCTCCAGATGTGAGTGCAGCGCACACGACAATCGAGCTTATGAAACGTCCTGCAAACACTCTAGGTTACGTATATGAATAAACTTACAAAAGAAACACGAGTGAGTCACTTCTATTTGTTGAGGACAAAAATATCAAGATATATCCCATATTTTTAAGATTTTAAAAACTTTGACAAGCTGTCGCACACTGTCTTTATGTAGGGCCTCTTGGGTTTGTCGTACAGGCACTCTAAGGCTAAGTTAAAGACGCCTTCGCCCACTTTCACCTCCCATTTGGCTCTAGGATCAAGTAGATCTTTCATCTGGCCGGTCTGCAGCTCATCTTGAACATGCGTGATCTAAAACAATATAATTAGTGAGTACATTTATTGTGGGTATTTAGTGTAACCACACGTACGATGTCTCTATTCTCCCTGTCGTCATCAACAGGCTCAAGACCAGTGACTATTTCGAGAAGTACTGCACCGAAGCTGTAGACATCTATCTTGATGCTGATGTCGCCCCTCATTGCCTCGGGGGCCATGTAGTGTGGCGTTCCCTTGACATTTACTGTCTCCGTCTGCCCCTTGCTGGCGTGCCTCAGCAGACCAAAGTCCGCAATCTGCGTAGAAACATTGCTATACCACTGCACTAGGCGGTACGTGCATATACCAGCTGTTCGCGCACCTTGGGCATGAGGTCATCGTCCAGTAAAATGTTCGACGTCTTCACATCTCTGTGGATGAGCGGCTTTGGCCTGGAATGCAAGAATTCTAATGCTTGTGCCACTCCAAAGGCTAAGCTCACTCTCTGCTTTGCGATTAGAGCTCCCTCCCCTGACACCCGCAGCTTTCGTTCAAGTGTGCCGTTTTTCATGAAAGGGTACACAAGACACGGCTGAGTAGGGTCGTCGTTGGAATATCCCAGAATAGCGATGATGTGCTTATGCTTCAAGCGTGACAATTCGCCAACCTCGTAGTCGAAGATGGTGCAATCAGCACCGCTGCCATCGAAAGTTTTCAGCCGTTTCACAGCCAGTCTCCGACTCGAACGACGAGTCACCCCCAGGAAGACATCGGCGAAGCCGCCACTGCCAATCAACCTCCTCCCGTCGTTGGCCCCAAAGTCGGCAGTGATGGAAGCCAAGTAGCACACAGGAACAGAAGGCACTTCAAAAGCATTTTCGTTCGCTAGTGGCATGGTCAGCACGTCGGAGTTGTCATCGAGATCGGACAAGTTGCCATCCTCCAGCAGCATGTCGTGCTCTAACTGTTCTTCCAACGCGCGGACAGTTCTGGGCGACATCGGCTCGGAGAGTTCATGAGCTACCTCTGTCACAAGGTCTGGATTCACCGACATGATCGGTGCTCCTGCAGAAAAGAGTCCTTTAAGACATAAAAGAACAGTACAGATTAAGTTTTACTCACTCTTTAGTATTTTCTCATTGATGTATGAGGCAGCTCGCAAAGCCTCTACTTTCAGACATACATGGAGCAAACTTCCTACTGACGGTCGCTTTCTGCCCATTGTGCCCCATTCATTGACCAGGATTTCAAATGCTGGCTTTGGACTAGACGTACTGGCTTCTTCGATTACCCTGAAATGTTGAAGCACACGCTTGTCTTCAGTATCTCACCGATTAGTTAATGACAACGCGTGCAGCGATGATGACTCGCTCTGCACGCGCACATTCATACTTACGTGATGTGATGTGTATTGAACCGAAGCTTCGACCTGGTGGGGTCATCTGGGTCAGGTATTGCGCCCATTACCGTCTTCCATTCTTTGTTGACGGCCAGTATCTGGGCCAGTTCGTGGACATGCTTAGGAGAAAGGTTGCGGAGCTCTGTGGTGAACGTGGCCATTTTTATGCTCTCATCTAGGATGAAAAGAAGATGTCGAGAAGCCGTGTTTGAGAGTGCTTCGAAAAACCATTAAACAAGCTAAAAGAAAAGTCAGCTCTTGATTTTTAAGATCGATTAGCTACTTTTGCCATGATTCCGGAAGTTGGATCGCCATGGCAGCAGTCATCACGTTCAAGAACTTTTCACACTTCCCTCCCGTCCAAGCAATAATTTGCGCTCTTACCATTTGGACCTAATAACCAAGTAGGGTCTAATAATTCGGCAGGTTCAATAATCCAGCACCCTTGGATATGGGTTGAAAAACAATTCAGCAGGACTATACATACTTCTGATATCCATCCGCTGATGCCCAAATGACTTCTGTACACCACAGAATAGGGGGGATATATTGAAAAACTGCTCCTCATACAAGTATTACGAACAGTTCGGTACAGCAGTTATATTGGCAAGGACATTTGGAAGCTCTGTTTTGTAGATATGAGCTACTCGTCTTGCCACATGTGTACGTATCACATCATGTAAAGAATTCCACTTGTGAGGATTTAAACTGAAAGACGAGATCTTTTGATTTAGGAAAAAATCCTCAGTCTATCATGGGAGGGCAGCGAAAGAACAGAAGACGACGCAAACAAGACCTTGATGAGGTGCACAGGGAGACGCTACTGCGGCAATTTCTCGCTATTTTTTATTCTAGCAAGAAAAATACTGGTTCGAAAGCAACCAGAGGTGGCTTAAACACCATGTTCAATACTCTTCGTGGGCGCCACCGAAATGGTTATGAACGACTGGACCCTGAGGCTGCAAACAACAAAACCAGGGTATGACATCCAATTTGTGACATCCACGGGTGTAAATGTTCAGTCCAACGATGGGTTTTACGTATCTGATGCAGATAATATTGGATCCGGACGAGCCCATAACTTGGACGTGTAAACCGTATAAGATCCAAGGGCCCACAACGTCAGATGCTCTAGGTGGCCTCTGCTCTACTCCTGGGCCTTCTAGCCTAACGTCGTCAGGGTCCAGAGAAAAAGATGGACAATCTTCACAGCCACATTCTCTGTCAGTGCAAAATGAAAGTGACGAGAACGAGAAGAGAGATAAGACCAACATGAAGTTTGTGGGAATCTTCTTGGCGGCTATATCTGGTCTCTTCTTTACTCTTTGCTCGGTGACGGTGAAATTATTGCCCCACATTGCTCCGTCTGAGGTATGTCTGTACGGAGGTTGCGTCGAATCAGGGATTTTTTTTTACTCACTTTAAAGGTTCTACTCTTTCGTGCCCTGGTGCAGCTCGTCTTGACCATTCCAGCGTTGTCTATAGCTGGTGCCAACCCCCTAGGACCCAAGGACCTCCGCTTCTTTGTTTATCTCCAGGGTGTCATCGGCTGCTTCACTGTGACGGCTGTTTTCATAGGATTTGCTCGTCTGCCAGTTGGAGACGCCGCTACTATAATCTTCTCTTCGCCCATCTTCGTCATGGTGTTCAGCCACGTCTTGCTGAGAGAACATTGCGGTCTCTACAGGGTTTTTGTCATCGGCCTGCTGCTCGCTGGAGTGGTACTGATCGCTAGGCCGCCATTTCTGCACAGGCTCCTCTTCAATAACGACAACACCATAGTGAAGCAGGTGGAGAATGCAGTCCTCATTTTAGCCAGCTCTCAATTCAAAACATCCCTTTCCCTTCCAGCAACAGAACGACTACGACATGATTGGTTACGGAGCGGCCATGGCGGGCACCTTATTGACCGCGTCGAACTTTGTGTGCATGCGTAAGCTGCGCACTGTCCATTTCTCTGTGCTTATATTCGCCTTTTCGGTGATGTCCGCGGTACTGTCTGCCGTGGCGGTGGCCGCTACATCTCACTTCAGACTTCCTGTGACGACGGAAGAGTGGATTTACTCTGTCTCAGTGGGCGTCTTTGGCTTCCTGGGCCAGAGTCTGCTCGCGGTAGCTCTGAGGTAACCAATTTTAATTCAACTCACCCGGAGAGTCCTATAATTCCGTTCTGCCGCCGTAGGTATGAGACGGCGGGTGTGGTGTCAGTGACGCGCAGCATGGACATCGCAGTGGCTTATGTCATCCAGATCACTTGGTTCGGCGACCTGCCCCTCTGGACCAGTGTGCTCGGTGCCTTCGTGGTCATCCTAGCCGTTTTCGCCATGGCCATGGAGGATGCCGTCCTTGTCCTCTTGGAGAACGCCTGCGATACTTACGGATGGTGCTGATTTTCTGTCAAAAAGTAAAGCCTGTTGTTGAAGCAACCTTAGCGAGACCATGAATGAGCTCGAGACCTTGAAGGGAAGACCTTGAAGGGTGAGATCTTCAAGGACGAGAGCTTCAAGGGCGAGACCCTCAACTTTGCCTTGCTCACTCGAGTTCGACGGCGGCTACATTTACGAGACCGTTATCTAGGCCCAACTTGCATGCCACATTTCTCAGCTTCATCCAACGTCCCCGAGGATCTGGTTCTTCCAGTTGGATGCCGAATCATTGTCCTCTGGGTGTGCTGACTCGAAGAAGCTCGTCTAACGTAGCCTTCGGCGCACTTCTGAGGGATCTGCGAAAGGTCCAAGATGCTCTTGCTCGATCTCCTGGCAACCCTCAAGAGCGACGATGCAGTGCAGACCACGTAAATAGAGGAAATAGAGGTAGTGCCAAGTCAGCCCTGGCCTGCACGCCGAGTTATGACGTAGCTTGGTGGGCTCGAGGGTCATGGCAAAGATGTGTATATGTACATCATCTCAGGATCATAGATATGTCATGCTGAGTATTGAAGCAGCTGTTCAGACGAGGAGGCCTTGCTCGTCATCGACTGATAATGAAAAAAAAGATATCAAAAATATTGCTACGTCACGGTAAGACACTTCTAGATATGGTGCGAGTCGGATTAAGGATGCGCAAACTATACTGTCTCCTCCTATAAGAAGCAGCATGCCATCGTCACCGCCAACAACTTCAGCCGTGGGATGGGGGAAGTTCTCTTCGAGTCATTGCATCAAGTCATTGACACCGCTGTCTCAAACAATGTCCTTTGACGTCGCCGAGCTTGTTTACTTGCCTCTTGTCGTTGTCCACCTCCTTAACACTGTCCCTCCTGAGGGGCTTCCCTGACCTTCTCCATATCGTCCCAGGCCTTTCTGACCTTCTCCACATCATCCCGGACGTTGTGAGTTCTCCTCTTGTCGTCCAGCACATTCTTTACACTCAGCTTCAATGATTGCCATCTAATTTTCTGGGACTCACCGAAGTCCATATGAGGGAGAGTTGTGACAGGGTGGTCGGGGGTCATAATAAAAGGACAGCCAATCGTGCGCGCGGGAGTTACGAACTCCGCGAGTTCCAAGGTGTCACTTGACCACATCCGCTAAAATCTTGAAAACACCAACAGGGCATCTAATTATTTTGGAAAATTCAACAATTTTTAAAATGGAATAATTTATAGCTGGAAGGGGACATTGAAGAAGAAAAGGTCGTCCTATCCCTTTTATCGTGAAACTGGGGAAATCTGAGCTTTCAAATGGGAACTGGGGAAATCGGTAGCTTTCAAATGTTTGCCCACCAAATATGCGTAAAGGACATCTATATGTGATTTGGTCTATGCAGTAGGTATCTTTTGTCGATACATTTATGCGTGTTTGCACATTACATGATTTGGATGTATTATATACCAATAAACACATCTATGGAATTGAAAGCTACCAATACTTAAATGTTCACTTTAAAAAACCCGGCAGATTGCCAATTTTGCATAGTCGTTTGCACTAAGGAGGTCCAGGATATCACTTCTTCCTATCTCCCTTACATACTGACGGTAATAACTATAGATTGTAGAACAGTACAGTAGGACTTTATTTTTCGAATTATTTAAATTGTTTGGGCGGAGCAGGTCAAAGGCCAAGTTCGAGTGATTTTTAAAATGAGGAAAATAATGCCATTTTACTGTCCTAAAGTAGTTTGTTCCCTTGTTCCCTTCCTAGTTTACCGTCATTTTCATCTTCACCAAAAGATTCCAGTAGACAATACACTTTGTGCAGCCCTATGTGTTCCTACACAGAGTCGGCTGTGTGGGCAGAGTTGGCGGTGTGGAGCGAGAGCTATGTCGAACACTACAATAAAGTTTTATTGTCCTCAAAAACTGAAAAATATTACTTTATTGTCGCGTCTTTGTCATATGGCGTCAAAACTGTCGTTTCATATTTTCGGCCTATAGTATATCAGTAGCAGCAGCAAAGAAAAAAACTGACGTCAAAGCCTTTCACCGTTGCCTATGGTCTGTCAATGGGTGGTAAACTAGAGGTCAGAACTCCTAAGACACTATAGAAAAATAAAAAATCTCCACCACTTTATGGCCCTTGCAGTGGCGGAGTCAATGCCAAATGAACAATGTGTGGCCTATTTTTTAGGTGACCTGGCTTCGTTCACCAGAATTTCAGCTCAGGTCATGACGCCTTGAAACTTTCAGGGATATACGAGTACTAGGTAGATGGAGGAGCTGACGATTCCAAAAGAATACCTCTATGCCTTAGTCACAGGAAGGCAAAACAATAAAAACAAAAGTCACCAAAAGAAGCGAGACTGAACTAAAGAAGCATCGATTTCACGCAAACTGTTAAGAAAACCATCTCAGGGTCGACGAATTCAGGAGACTGGGGAGGTCAATCTTGAACAGGAATCAATGAAGCATTGATGGTTATGGTTGGAAACCGTAGGAATGCGGAAATATGCTAATTAGCATGTATAGTTTCAAGGTTTGAAGTGCTTTCCCGCGGTGTTCTTACTGTGCACGCTTGCAATCGTCACTGTGCGCAACAGCTGCTGCTGTGCAAAGTTTCCTCTGCTCGACTCGCTTGGGCAGCGGTTGGGAGTCTGTGCTTTTCGTGCCAATTCAGCCCACCTCATGCAAAGGGCCCAAGTCAGTGGGGCCAAAATGAAAAGTTTTCTACAAGAGGACCCTGAGACCCCAAACTTAAGAGCATTTCATGAAGGCTTCTTGACGATAAGATTGTTTGTTCATGCCCTAAAACTATGCTGTTTTTGCTTCAGTTTAGTAAATGACGATACCACATCATGTGCACAAGGTGCTTTCTTCTGCAATTTGCTGTCCTGCCAGGACAACGGCTGAAGCAACAGCTATGAAGGAGGCAGGCAAGCATTCTTTTCCTCAGAGATGGAATGAGCCAACTTTGCAACTACCCTACGATATTAAAATAAGAGATAGAAAATGAATATTACGCTGCTCAACTGTAGCATCTCTAAGCAAAGAAGTAATGAGGTAATGTGAAGTGAGATATGAGACTCATGAGCTTCATCTTGTCTTGACCTTTCTGTCACTGCCTGGTCAAGCAACCAAGGCAGGATGAAGAACTTTTGACAGGTGTGAACAAGACAGCAAGTTATTTTAATCGATACTGAATTCTAAACCCTAGTTTGCAGCAACAAAAATTTATTCTGTAACACAAATTTCCTTCAGTTTACAACTTCAGTTTCCTTCAGTTTCAGGTCCGCCCAAACTGCCCATCCAGCCCGTACCATGTGAGTTGGACACATAATTCCTCGATGAATTTCTGCCTAAAATTCCAGCAATTTTCGACCGCCCTGTCGCATCTCCTTTTCATACACTCTGGCAGTCACCATACAATTGCCCACTCAAAATATTACGGCAAGATTACATAATGGCAACGTTTTCTGATGGAGAGCAGAACTGCCCCAAGTGGCCTACCATGCCAGCGGCCATAGACAACTTGAGGTTAAGAGGGAAAAATGTCAACTGCCCAGGCGAAATCATGGTGGGGTCTTTTTGCAGCTGATGGAAAGGATGACATAGACATGCACTTACAATACATAATGATATATGAGCAACTTTGCAATGTCGCACCATGTCCCAAATGGATACGAATGACGCTGATGTACATGGATACGTCGCTGAGGACGTGCCAAGAAGTGTCTGTGATTTAACTTGAAATTATCGATAGTGGTCGTCAAGTCAACTTGTATCTATCACGGTCTTCAGCAGTCTGTGACAAGACAAATAAGCAATATTTATGCCGGGATGTACGCTTTGTGTGATGACTAAGTGTAGAAGCTAAGCAGTCACCATTTGATATGTAGTAAGGAAGCTAGTGATGTTGAAGTATACACTCAGAATCAGCACAGGGACTAAAACGTTACTTTCGGGAACTGCAAAAAATGTTCTTGACGGGTCCTCACTCATTCAGTGACAATGGAAATCATTTTTTAGTCTCATCTTAACCTTTCAGCTCTTGTCTCTTGTCGTCCATACCAGTAGCAGAAAGATGTTTCCTCCAAAGTTTAAAGATTTTTAAAAACCACAGTACTTGAGTGCAATCTTCTGCATGAAAGTTGCTGCCAACATGTACAGTTAGGATTTGTGCTCACTCGCATTAAAATGTACTTTATGCACTGCTCCGTGACCACAGTGGAAACTGAGAACACAAGTTGTGGTCGCCGTGGTCACGCCCGGGCAGGGAGCTGGCACAGAAGGGTAAGGGTCTGTCTGGGACCACGTTGTGACGTCATGGAGGGGGCGCCGCAGTTGTTTATGAATGGGTCCGCTCACCCCCTCCTGGTCTCGGTGCAGACGAGAGCACAGCTCGCTGATCAGGGCCGGGCAAGGCGCGCATTCAGTGCGCGGGCAGCACTCAGCAAAGCAAAGCAGGAACAGATCCGGAGAAAGCGAGCAAAAGCGTCCCGGATTCCAAGGTCCTCAAGTTCTCAGTGATCACAAGCCCCGGAGATTCCAAAGTCGGGAAATGTCTGTGCGCCGCGTGCCCCCACCTCCGCCGCCGGGTTTTGGCGACGAGGAGTACTATCGGCTGTACGGTCGCCCGGAGGAATACCATCGGTACCGGGCGAGGTTGGAGAGGAAGATGCGAATCGAGGGTCCTTCTGGCGACGATCGTGATGGGCGGTACCGTCATCGCCCCCGTAGCGACCGCCACTCGCCTCCGGAGCCCGGAGAGGAAATCGACGTCAACAGACACAGGTGAGACGGAGACGGTGAGGATGACCGCGCTTTTTGGGCGACTCTACTCGTTGGAGGGTACAGTGCCAATAAGGTGTTTCAAGGAGTACACGATGCTTTTGTGTATGCTGAACATTTCGACAGTGGCGTAGATCAACACTGTCTTGAACTTGTGCTTCAGGTCGCACTACCCACCGCCGCCTCCCGATCGCCGCTCCCACCTTACTCATGGTTATCGCGCTTCTCGGCCCGCCGGAGGCCACTCTCCTGGTTTGTCCTCCTTGGAAGAGGCAGAGTTGATGCCCACTCGGAACAGGCGGTTCGAGAACTTCCGCGTCACCATCGCGAACGAGTCTGAGGGCACGCCAAGTCTCTCCGGAATCGACGATGACGATGACACCGACGACGGCGAGAGTGACGACAACGACAGCGACGAACTTGTGGAAGAGGAAGAGACTAGACGAGATCAGTCAGTGGACAGAAGCCACCGCTCCCTTCCACCCAGGCCGAATCCGCGCCCAGCCAAGGAGAGGCTGGGCAAGCGAATCCGTCCTCCGTCTCCAGAAGCAGAGGAGGTCGAGGTGGTATCGCCAATCTCTTCAGATTATGAACCGGCTCCTGCAAAACAAGGCCGGTCCAAGCGGGGCAACGACAAGTCCCTCGCCAGTAGGAGGGGGAAAGAGAGGAACTGGAGTCGCTCCGCCAGTGAGGAGAGCGAAGAGGAGGAAGATGTGGAGGACGTCCATAGCAACAAACCCAGGGATAGATCTGAGCAACGTTCACCCCCCCAACGGCGAAACGGCAACAGGAGTGGTGAACGAAAAAAGAGTAGCAGATCTGATGTTGCCCGAAGAAGAAAGACCCGAAGCAGCTCAAGAGAAAGCCGACGGCGACGGAAAAGCTGCAGCTTGAGAAGAAGACGAAGTCCAAGTCGCAGTCCCAACAGGAGAGGGAGGCGTAGCAATGACGAGAGACGAGGTGGCGGAGGTGGACGAAAGTCCTCATCTGGGAGTAGGGAGGGGAGACGTCGACGACCCAGCGATACCCGGAGGAATGGCAGTGACAGACATGCTAATCCTTCGGCAGCTGGAGCCCCAGAAAGTGGTGGCACCGGCAAGAAGAGGAAGAAGAAAAAGAAGCGAACTGGAAGACCAAGAACAGGTCGGAAGCGAAGGGCTGGAGATCTGCACCAGGACGAAGGAACCATCAAGGAGAATGAGGAGATGCTTCGCCGTCTGGCCAAGAAAAGAAAGTTCAGACACACGTCGGAGTCCAACCAGCTGCAGAGCATCGCAAGGCTTGCCGGCATCGAGATTCCCACTCCACCCACGAACCAGGGTCCTTCAGCCTCAAAGACTCCGTATCGTCGAGAGCGGCGTCGTCCCTCCTCGAGGTCCTCGTCTTCGTCAGGTAGTAGTTCGGTCTCCAGTCGCAGTTCTAATCGAAAGCGCAGATGGAGACACAATGAAAGAAGAGGTGAAAAAGACCGAACCAGATTCAAAATGCGCTCGGACGCTATCATGGCCAAGCAGCAAGCTCGTGACAGGGAAGAAGATAAAGGACACCGGGATCGTTCAAGTAAAGAACGCTGGAAGCACGACAAGTACACCGCAGCGAGTCCCCTGAGGACGAAGAACGACGATGACACTGAGAAGGCCGCTGCTTTCGGGAACCACTGGACCCACATTCGGAGTGAACGAAGTAAAGAGCGTTCAAGAAGGTCAAGGACCAGGTCGAGATCGAGAAGTTCTCGAAGGAAAAGCGGGAAAGGGCGGCGAAGGTCGCACTCGGGTAGTTCCTTATCATCATCCCCACACTCTCGCTCAAGGTCGAGGTCGTCTAGTCGGGAGAGTAGAAGGAAAGGACGGGACAGGAAACAACAGAAGAGTCGGCGACGCAGCAGATCATAGTAAGTATTGTTATGAAAGTATGCATGCATTCAGTACGTACCCTGTCTATAGCTGGTCAAGATTCTGAGCTTCAATAGTTTGTGACTCCTTTCTTCGTGTCTGTGCCAAGCAGGGTGCCCTCGTTTGTTCCATGAGAGTGAGGTTAATGCCTTGTCTTCTCCATTTACAGTACGCGTAATTAAAATGTGAGCAGTGCTGGCCCCCACGAAGACGTGTGTGAGCTTTAGTGTTCGGGTGTAGAGGGTGTGGCCAAAGGGGGGGGGGTGAGAAATAGAAATTCAAAGCCCCAGTCTAGCCTGTACTGGCAATGACAATGACGCACACCACGCCCAACTAGTTGTTCTTAATGCATTTTTACTCAGGGCGGTACGGTTCACATTTTAAGTGCGAGCACAGCACAGTACAGTACAGGAGCTAGATTCATTCCAGATATCATGTTCCTCCAGTGGATCTTGGTGAGTGTCATAATGTTCTGGTGCACAAATTTCTGCGTGGCTCAGAGTGGTTATGGGGTTGAACTATCGCGCTATCATCCTATGTTGTCACCAGCTCAGGTTCATAATGACCTTGCTTTTGCACTGCTTTTTTTCCCTTTTTGCAGCTCCTCTTCATACTCACCCAGCTCGCCGTCACACTCTCGTTCTAGCAGCAACTCCAGCCGAAGCCGCTCAAGGTCGCGTTCATCGCCAGTTGCACCGCCGAGGAGGCGAAGGAACGCAGCAGAACCGGCGCCGAAGAAGTCGGCTACAACGGGGGCAGCTGCGTCAACGACGGGATCAGCCAGCACTTCCCACCAGTCCCAACAGCAGACTTCGGACGATAAGGACAGGCCCGGCGTCAACTTGGAGACCTCTGGCAAACTGCTTGAAGACACGAATGTGGTGAATGGCGTCACTGTTAAGTACAGCGAGCCCACAGAGGCGCGCAAGCCGCGTATCAAGTGGCGTCTGTACGTCTTCAAAGGAGACGAGGAGTTGCCCATCTTGTACATCCACCGCCAGTCTGCCTACTTGCTGGGCCGCGACCGCAAGGTGGCCGACATTCCGCTAGATCACCCGTCGTGCTCCAAGCAGCACGCAGTCCTCCAGTATCGAATGGTGCCATTTACGCGGGCGGATGGGTCTACCGGACGCCGCGTTTCCCCGTACATCCTCGACCTCAATTCTGCTAACGGCACGTTTTTGAACAACACCAAAATAGAGCCTCAAAAGTATGTCCAAGTGCAGGAAAAGGACATGCTCAAGTTCGGATTCAGCTCTAGGGAATATGTGCTGCTGCATGACCAGAGTAAGGAATGTGAAGAGGACGATTCTGGCGTAGAGTAAAGCATAGTGACATTTAAAGCGAATCAATTTTATGATGGCGAGTCTTTGCTGTCGTCGTCCTCACATCTGACTGCATCAGGAGCAGTAGTATTAAGTGGTTTATTCTTTTTTTTTTTGACGAATGTGACAGTGAATAAATCTGCAGCAGAGTAATCTTTGAACATTTATTTCCCCTATGTACAACACACATCTCTTTAAGATTCCATGGCAATAATAATAATAATGGATAACCTATCTATATAGTCTTGAAGTAAGAATGTGTGTAATGATGATAACTGGAGGAGGTACGTACATCAGGTTATCGGGGATTTTTTTCTCCATTAGTGCTAAGTGTGGGCGTCATTATGAATTGTCGCGAATATCATTCATCACAAGGCCAACGCGCTGCTCTCTGACATAACTTTGGGCTCATGTGATTGATGTGACAGATGAGTTGGTAGCTGGCCAAAACCTTTCAGAGAACAAAGACGTACACGTGCTATCGAGCAGTGTGTCAAAAAGATGGCGGACTGACACACTCAAGTGAATAAACATTTGAGAGAGATTGATTTTATGTTGCTTTTTCAGTGCAAAAAATCGAACTTACGTCTAGCAAATACATGAAGATCACATCTATAATACCGTACTTTAGCTTCACACACCGGCATACTCGCTACACTGCCTGCATTTTTGATCTGCGGTTTTTTGTTCTTTTTTTTTTGGCGTCCACCCTGAGTTACAAGTTGCACTTTGTGGCGTACGTGTCATGAAGGGAATCCAGCTTCAAGGGGGACATTTTTGCGCTCTCATTTCAGGCAATTTTACACTTATCGGGTAGTTGATTGCACGCACGACTGTTAAGCCGACCTACAGGCAAGCGACAAGCGCCAGGCTGACCGCCAACTATTCGCTGATCGGGCTGACACAGGCAGCAGATCGAAATAGGGGGCTCACTGATTATAATTGCGCGGCAGCCTAAGCGAGTTGCTCACTTGCTTGCAGAGCCTCTCGCAAGCCATCCTTAAAAACTAGCAATGTTTATGTGCAACCTCAAAGATTCTTTCCTTAATTGTTAAATGGTACCGTACATGAACATCGACGTAATAGATTTGTTCTCCGAAAGACATCCAGCCAGCCATGCAACTCGGTCTGTTGGAGCAGCCATTGTGCAATTTTATGAATAGCATTCGCGACAAGGCTTAATGGGTGCAACTCACACTAATGGAAGAAGAATCGCTCACCACGACACCTTGTATGGCCTTCACATCTTGAGCTAGACTTGACAAACTAATACAGTAATAACAACATAAATAAGTGCATGTTTTTACGCATACGGGAGGTCTTGGGGGCCACTCACAAATGCAGGAAAAAGTGGTGGGGGTGCTGTGGTGTGCTGTGGCGTGGTGAGGGGATGGGATGGGCGGGGGGAGGGGGGAATACAAGCTTTTTAAAAGTGGTGTCGGATAAAAGGGACCGATGAGAACAGAAAAGCTTTTTTCTTTCGCCACCGACATCGTAGACAACGTCCAAGGCGAGATTTTTTTTTATAAACCACTACTTCTCGAACGAACAACAGATAGATCAATTGCAACGGGCCATTTCTGCTTAATTTTTTTTCTTTTATGCGTGCCATTACTCAGTTTTGCTCTTGTACGCCTCTCACACCAGATGATGGGAGACTTGCGAAAAAAAAATCTCTTTTTTTCTGTTCTCTAGGCGACAAATACGTACTTCTCACTATTTGCCTTGCTTTGATTTCAGTATAGCAGTTTGGAGTTGGCATCATCGGTAGACAGTTGTCTTAAGTACGGTGTTAGTACAGGCGTGAGGTGGCGCGTTAACTCGTGCCGTTCTTAATCAACTTGCTGACCTTTTTTTTACGAATAGAAACACGGCATAACCTTTCTGAAATAAATTTGTTAATATACGTACGTAGTAGTATGTAGAATATTGATCTTGCGCGTGGGATCACACACACACTGTAGTAGTAGTAGTAGTAGTAGTAGTAGTAGTTGTAGTAGTTGTAGTAATCGTAGTAGTGTTGTAGTAGACACGTCATCATATACAGTTTCTGCGGTGTCAAAAACACTTGAGAGTTCGTTGGCCCGTCAGTAGTGACGGCTGCAATTTCTTGCACGATAGCAGCGGGCAGCAGTCCACACACATACGCATGTACGTACATACTCTTCTTTTTATTCCCTCTCTTGTTGAGCCCTTCTCACAAGTACCCCAAGGTCGCGTACGTCTTGGTGAAAGGTGCGTGACTGTCCTTCCTGTTTTCCCTGCAACAGACGAAGAAGCACTCGAATGATAATCACTCGCCCACTCAGCCTTGTGTGCACCATATGTGTGGCTATTATGAAGTGAGGAATGACAAGAGTCGCCAAAAGCAGTTGAGTGGCCTCATTGGTTGGTCTACGTACGTACTTCGGTTACAGCAAAAATACGTCAGCAATGATGGTGTCATTCCTGCATATACGGAAAAACGAATCAAAAAGTGGAATTACTGTAATACTGCTCTGTTAAGAACAGGGAAAGGAAACACACTCGTGCGACTGATTATATCTTTCAAGCATCACGGCTGCATGAGTTGAAAAGTCGCCAACGACACTTTGGTACTGCACACACAAGTTATACAACCGTTGTAAGTAGCAATTGGCATCAGCACGCCCGACTCAAAACCACTACGTAGTACAGCAAACAACACCAAACCATCTCACACTCAAGTATTTTTTCAAGGAGCTCTCGTATTTAGTTGCTGCAAATGCACTCCTACTGTAGATAAAATACAGAGGGTGGCCCGTAATAGCTTCCCTTAGAAATGTGCATTTGTCTAAAAAAAAAAAAAAGTTATATGCTACTGTGTATACAAGAGGAGGGGGCAGGTTTTGCAATGAATCGATTGACCATTCATTGCATTGATGGTAATGATTACAAAACGATTTTGTCGGCTAGTTCATTAGGCCTGTGTAAGGACCAAAGCTTGGGCAGAATTCAAGCTTGCACTGATCCGTCAACGAAGTAGAGGAGGCTGCAGTACGAGAAGGATGATCCGTTGCACACTTATTTTCCACGAAAATAAGTGTAGAGCATAAGGTCTGCATCATAATCTTAAAGACAGCAATTTTTTTTAAATATCTCCAGTTTGCAGGACTAAAAAAGTTGCACGATAATACAGGAAGCAGCATTCATGACAAGTAGCTTCCCAATATTTCACGTCTTTTTTTAAAAAATGTAGTAGTCACCAGAATTTTCATTATTCTTTTTTGCTGCCAAGAGGTATAGCAAAAAGGTAGCGAGTGCTACTGCAATGAGAGTTGTACTACTTCTTACACGGAATCAAAAATGCAAAACAACCAAGTTCGGGCGGGTATTGTCGGCATCGGCGAAGGAGTCGTTAGCCTCCAGGGCTTTGAGCGCGGCCGTGTCCTCGAGCCCCAAAGCAGGGTCTATCATGCCGGGCTGTTGCAGCAATGATTGGGCACAGCAACACAGCTGTGATACCATCCAAAAGAGTCCTGTCCGACCTCAAAAGCTCTTTGCACGAGCTAAATCAGTCAAGAAACCAGGCATCGAGAGAGACTCGCGTATCTCAGCATGCCAGATTCCGTGCAAAACTGGCCTCATGTCAGCAAGTCAACAATTGAGCGCGGCGGCTCTTGCCCATGAAAGACATCAGGGTCGGCCACGTCTTCTCCAGGGGCACAAAGTTTGTCCCATGGTCTTTGCGAGAATGCACCGAAATTGCGAGATGAATAGAAACATCCCTGATGAGAAACAGAAATTAGTAATAGGGTTCGCAATGCTGCTGGTCTGATGCCGAGTGGCCGAGAAATGCTTTCCAACCGTGCAAGTGAAGATGGTTCCTTTATGGCTGGGGATGTCCCTGCCCGTGGTGAAGTTACAATTCGTGGAGGGAAGGATGAACTAAACATCCCATCAAACCACGCCAGCTTTGGGACTGAAGAACGTCGGCTGTGTGGGAACAATTCGATCTTCATGCGAAGTTGTCACACCAATTGATGTTGGCAATTCCACAAAACGGTTTTTGTGAGTGCAACTACAGTGTACCAGGCTGGTCTGCCTGCAGTCCTGAGTTAAATCCTATAGAGGGTTCTCCTATAGAGGAACCCCTGTTGGGGTTCGTTGACGAAGATCGTTTATGAAGGAAGATGGCAGTATGACAACTAGGAGTAGCTCAAGACTGCGATCTTGAAGGCTTGGGGGCTGTCTGTACGTGAAGAATGTCTCCATGACTTTTGTGATTCTATACTCGATGTTGCAAAATTTGGGGGAGACACTTGCTATGACTGCTGCATCCCGTGACGTTAAAATTGTCATATGACTGTTGTGCCTTGCAAACCAGAGACATTTAAAAAAATAATACTATCTTTCTGGTTTGACTCGGGCCATAAGGCAAGAGAGAGGTTTGAGGCCCAAAAATGGAGCAGTTGCGTAGACATTTTAAGTTTGCTTTTCAACCACACATTCTTAAGTAAATTACTTTTCAAACGAGTCAAGTTTTCAATCTCCACCTTCCACTCATTTTCTTTTTTTATGAATTCACAAGCATTTTCTGGGTATAAAGCAAGCGGTGAGGGAGGTCCCAATTCAGCTTCATCTAGCATTCTTGAAAGCATTCAGAACAAGGCAGGTTACTTTGATTTTTGAAGAGAAATTTACCGCAGTATAAACATGACGTTAAAGCCTGCCCTGGCTGCTGAAGTTGATCTCGCCCCAGTGGCACATGCAATGCCAGCAGCAGAAAAGGTGGCAAGCATCGGTAGGAAGCTAAAAATGGGCAGCCCTGTCAGTACCATATGGATAGCATCACAACGAAGAGACACCGGTAGCGGTGCAATCAGTATTCTGAACTAACGTTGTTATCATTACACAACCAAAGAAACCTGCCGCACCCCACACAAAATTCCATCACTACTACAGTACTACGCACATGACGATGATATGTGTGTCATTTTACTGCTCCGTTCTTCGTCCAAAATGAACGGAGAAGCGCATCACTTCAGTTGCCGCTTTCTGTCCGAGTTTCGGCCGTATCTACCGTGCGAGTCAAAGAAAAAAATTGCCCAAAGCTCTGGTATCTCCTGAGTCCTTCCTCCTAGTGACCTTCCTCACATGACGGACTCTTTTTTTCTGACTCGCACTGTACGTTCTAATGCACGGTAATATACATGTCCGAGATAGTACGTCAGTACTACACGTACTCAAGAAGAGTCTACTAGGTATAGTGCAGTCTACTTCGGTTAAGCTGGATTTGGATAGAGGGTTTTTTTTTCGATCAAGTGGGCCTTTTTACCAACTTCGGGGCTGTCGTGTCTTGCATTACTCCTCTTAAGTGTAATGTTTTGAATTTGCCACTTGTGATAAGTGGGATATTTTGCACCGCAGGGCCACACAACCACTGTAGTGACGCCGGTCGACAACCACGCAGCCATGTTCAGCTTTCACCGAGTCTCAAGATGCCACCTAAAGTGCAGTCAGTGTAAACTGTCTCTCCAGGGCAAACTTTGTTTCCCGAGATGTCAGTCAGACAAAGGATGAGTACCGTGGGTTGAGTTCTGGAGAATTTTTCTACATGTCGGTAGAATGCCAAATCCAACTCCTTGGGAGGTATAGGTAGACAATTTTCAGGCCAGTGGCCAGTGTGTCTACGAGGATTGACTGCCAGCAAGAATCGAGTCGGAGTTTCTTTTTCTTCTAAAGAAACCTGCCCAAGACTGAGCACTTTTGATACCACTTGTTTTGTCAGTCAATACAGTGTTGAGTACAGTGCAGTATATTAATGTAAAGAGGACTTTCAGGGCACATTTTGCTTAAGTGGGATTTTGGGATGAGTGGGACAAAAAGTGTGTGATCTTGGAATCCCACTTAACCGAAGTAGACTGTACTAAGAGGAAGAGGAGGAGGACAGAGAAAGTTAGAGCGTGCGTTCGACACACAGTCAGCCGCATTCACCGCCGCGGCCGGCCGCCGCCGCAGCCGCGTCAGCCGCGTCACGAGAGAAGGGGCGTACCTGAAATCACCGGCTTGCTTTCTTTTCACTGCTCGCTGGCTGCTGGTAGGAGAGGGAGGGGGAACTGCTCGATCGCTATAGCCAGGTCGGAGTGAGCGTACTGCAACGAGGAAAGGGCTTGCATACGAACGACTCCTCTACTAAGAAGGTGGCCGCGCGGCTATTGTCAGTATTACAGTAATTTCTACTAGAGCTAAAACTAATGAAGCAGGAAGAAGTCTTACTCGTCCTCCCAGGGGCAAACCTCAGTGGAGCTGCCCCACCCCGCACTCTTCTCCTCCAAGTCCTCCGGCTTGACCAGCTTCTCTGCCGCTAGCTCCCCGCCCCCGCTGTCCACCACGCTCCGCTTCAACCCGACCTTTATCTCTTCCGTCGTCGACGCCGCCACGTACGTGGGATCGCCGCCCTCTGACGTCGCGGCCCTCTGCAGTGGCTGTTGTTGCCGTTCGTCCAGCTTTGACTGAGTACACTTAGAAATGGTTCCCCCCACTGCTATTGTAGCAGCTGAAGTCGCAGCCGAAGTGGCTGCCGGCAAGTCCACACCGCCGCTGTGACTAGATGGTAAGTCTACCGACACTGAGGCCTTGAGCGGCGATAGCGACGAGACGTTCACGGCACCGCCACCGCCTTCCAGACCGTGAACGGCCACAGCGGCTGCTGGAGCGAGCGGAGCTACCGCTATGGAACTCAGCGTTGTTGATGACTCCTGCACGGCCGTAGACTCCATAGCGGCTGTTGCCGTCACGACGCCAGGGACGCCAACGCCAGATGTGGCTGCGGTGGACATCAGCGCGGCTGTCCCGGCCGCCAGCATCTCAGCCGTCGACGAAATGCCCACGTTCTCCTTGTCCGGACCCGAGGCTACCACCTGTTGCTGCGTCGACGTTGCGGCGCCCGTCGAGGTTGCTGAGGCTGTGGCAATGCCAGCGCTCTTGCGCGGCGTCTTCTTGCGCTTGCTCTTCGATTTCGCCCTTCGCGATCCCCCGTGATGATGACTGTGATCGTGGTGGTGATGACCGTGCTCGTGATGCTCGTGCCTACGGTGATGATGCCCCTCACGCCCGCCACTGCGCGACGACCGACTTGGTTCGCGTACCAGCTCGTTCTGCTGCAGGTTGTTGTCAGCACTCCTGCTAGAGTGGCCGGACGCCTGGCGCTTGGGCGAGTATCCCCCACCACTTCCAGCACCATGCTCGTGTGATGATGGCAAGTCGGAGAGCGAGGCGGAGGCGCGCTCATGGCGGATCCCACTCCGTTCATCTTCTCGCGCGGGTGAAGCACACCGGTCCCATGGACAAATGGATGTTGGTTCACGAGGACGATACGGGGTTAGTTCGCGGCTGAAACGAATATGCCACATAATATATTAATGCAATAATACATTAACGTATGTACAGTAACTAGCATTGTGTTGCATAGTGCAGCACAGTTGTTCAATTTGACAACAGTTAGAAGAAATGCTTTGTTTTCTCGTGCGACATATATGTTTTTTATGGAATTTTGTGACAAATGTGTTTTCGTTTTTTCCTCTAGCTTCCCAAGAATATTTAGAAAAAATGTCAGAGACTTTTTGTTTTGAATTCACTGCAAGCTGGTCCTGAATGGAGTAAAGTCTTGACCGAGCAGCATTTTCTATCAGCACAATCATTCACTTATTGTTAAATGGAGGATTTTCCACTGGAGACACTGGCGCAAAGTACCTAAAAGAAGTCAATAGGTTAAGGCAAGTCCTCTTCAAGGCGGACATGGATGGGCAACTTCAGTGTGCCGTTGGGCCTCATTGTTTTCATGTAATCCTCGTCGTCATCTCCCTTTTTTTGTAAAATCAGCGCGCAGTGAGCAACGCTTGCATCAATCACGGATATGTATGAATGTAAACTTTTCATGGTAAGTTGATTTATACCTTACACAAGAACGTGGCCTTTAATTTTTTGTTTGCTAGATGGCAGCGCAAGCAACATAGACGAGGAAGAAAAAGATTTATATTCCCACTTCTAGTACCAGTAGATCATCCTAATATAAACGGTTGATACGTATGAACATGGAGCTTGTTGCTTTCAGCTCATACCTAATGCAGCAAATGGTAGAAATATTGAACAAATGTCATTTATCATGAAAAAATGTTCTTTAAGAAAAGGGCGAGAAAAAATATGCGTCAATGCTTCACTTCAAAAAAAACTTTCACTGTCACAATGTGCTCACCTGTTGAGATCTTGTCCTTCTCCCACCATCTCATCCGTTCCGTCTGCGCCATATATATTGTAAGCTTCCATCGCTGACCCTAAGAAGACAAGACTTTTTCATTTGCCATTCAATACAACTGTAGCATAGCACAACTGCGGTACACTGCACGTACACCAGGGCACAGGTGCGAATTAGTTACTCTGGCAAGCGAAGTGATTCGAATTTGGAGTAATTTCAAATATTTTTTTCGAAAAAAATCATTCATCATTAAAACTCGGTGAACAAAAATTCCAGCTTCCGAGATTTTTTGCAGTAAAAATTTGGCAGCACTAAGAGAATGCACCCACTGACGAGAATGGGCCGAAAGACTTCTCAAAGAGTTCCCTGCTTGACAGATTTGGCGACCGTTTACCGAGCTAAAGGGTGCACAAAATTATTCCTCGATCAACATTACTTGGCAACTCTAGTTTCATTAACCAATCAGCAATGGGCCTATTGTTGCCTGAGATAAGTCTGCAAGTCAGAGGTTCCTGCTTTGTGCAACATTTTCCTTGTGAGTCAACTGGGAATAAAACTTCCAGAGAAGCACAAAAAGAAAAAGAAAGCTAAATAAAGTGAACTGTGTAAAGTAAAACCTAGCATTCGACTGCAGTAGAAGTCGACATCACTGGTATGTATGATACAGTATTTGCCCTGCCGTACTGTGCTTTGCTTCACTTAAGATAGATGTCGCATTAGTACAGTATGTAGTAATACACATAGAATGCAAGGCTTACAAAGTCAGTGGGTGCTACAATTTTTGTACAAAATAATGATGAAATTCTACACTCTACTTAAAAAGTCACAACAGAAATTGAAACTCGAATTTGTAGTCAACTCGAAATTTTAAAATCTCAATTTTATTGCCAACCCCTAGTTAGTTGTGCCAACTCAAGTTTTGACTTTTGGCTTGGCTTCACTGTCAAGCCAACCTGAGGCCTAAGCTTGGCTTGACATTTCCTTAGTAGCGAAACTTCCAAAATTCAATTGGGCGCATTTGGGCACCCTTTGGGGACAACATTGTACCCATTCAGGCCAAGGCAAGCTTTTTTTTAATGGCCCCAAACTCGTCCTTGAGCTTGGCTTGGCTGCTTTTGAGGCTTGAAACTCATCACTACTCACAACATCGTTGTCAAACTTTCCCACACACTGTATCCCGTGAAGCAGACAAACTCTATTAAGTTTCTTTGTATGTACACACGACTATGTATGATGCACGTACATGGATGCAAGGAGTATCATAATTTGCGGCATAATTTTTCCGCCTTTGGCGTGTGACGACCTCAAGATCTTTTCTTCTTGTCAACTCAATTTTGGTGCACCGGTGCATGAACAAGAAGCCCCCCCCATGCCGTATATAGCAGCGTCGACCCGACCTGCAGCCCGCGCTTTGCGGCCTTCAAGTGTACACCAATGATCACATTCAGTTACCGCCGCAGTTTCGGTCGTGCTTACTTGGATTTGGCTGTCCTGGCTGCCCACTCGCTGCTCCTTGATTCCCCTGCGGTTGAACAGTAGACACCTTCTTTTTTACGAAAGTGAAAGGGAATCTTTAGAGGAGAGAGAAAGAGAAAGCTCATTATTATGTGCAGGGGGAAAGCCTCACACACCCCTCCCACTACTCACCTCTTTTTCTGGTTGAGAGGATTGATCGAGTTAGCGAGCAACGCCTTGTAATGATCGGAGCGCACGAACCGCGGGTAGCAATCTTTCTTGAGCAGCAACGTGTACACGTGCTCAGCAGCCACCTCGTAGGTGTAGCGTGTGGGCGTCTTCATCGCAGACTTGGTCGCCTCCATCGTCTTGCCATCGATGTTGACCTCGGCTTTTGCTCCAGGAGAGAGAAATTCGCTGCGGACGTTGGAAAGCAATTGTGCCATTGCCGTCACCTCAGAGGAACAACGTATGTCAAACTTACTCCCAAATCTCTTTGACTTTCTTCTTGATCTTGACTTCTGATCCAGGACCCGTCTTCAGTTCTTGCACCGCCAGCCAAAAGCGTAAGTTTTCATGGCTGAATTCCTTCTTCATGTAGGCCATTAGTTGAACCACACCTGAGAATGAAGTGGGCGGACAGTGAAACAGGGTTAGCGGCACAGAGCAATTGGTGATTATTGGAAGAAAGCGCAAAGATTGATCTGATATGTCCTTACCCAAAGGGTCGCTGATGAGATCTTCCAGCGAGATCGCCCATTTGCGCACTCGCCTCTCCGTCGGACAGTCCACCCTGGAAGGAAGACAAAAGAGAGGAGATTGAACATTCCTATCGCTCTTCTCCCCTGAGATGCTGCCGAGGTTGGAGCACTTACACTGGTTGATTGAGCATCCAATAGGACTGATCATCTTCTTTCCACGGATTAACTGGCAGCACTCCACTAAGCACAGGGTCAAAATCACAGAAGTCTTCCGTGTACTCCATGAGGCATTCTGCCACGTGCGACACCTTGCACCGGCTCATGGAACAGTAGTTGCGTAGAAACTCCAGCTGCATGCCAGGGAAAGAAAATCATCCATCACATTGTCGTATGTCGTTGACGTCCTTCATCATTATACCTCTTCTGTCAGATGTTCTCTGGTTCTGCTCCTCGCCTTCACCCTCTGTTCTCTGGTGGGTACTGGGCACGACTCGACGACGGTGGTGAACCCAGGTGGCGGTCGATATACTCGCCAGTAGGCTTTCTCCTGACTGTCTGTGATGATCTTGTCCCCGCGCTTGCGATCTTTATTCAGTTTCAGCTGGAAGAAGAAATAGTTAGTAATTAGTTAGTTCATAATTGTTCATTGCTGCTGATGGCCAAGCCTTGCCAAGCTGGTCGTGAAGACCTTCACATCGACGCAGTTATAAGTCATCTTGAATGGAGGGCGCAGATGCTGAACAACTGCTGGGGTCGTACTGCACGTATAGTGTACAGTAAATTAGCTCAGGGGCTAGTGTGGGACATAGCATAGTTGGACTCTATGCAGTACGTCTCATCGATCTAAACTGGCCAAGATATGAACAGCATCATGTCTACGCACAACCGTAGTAGCCCAGGCATACAAGAAAGTTATGGCACAGTGCGTTCACAGCCTCTGCCTTCCTCACGAAGATATATTGAACAGTTCTCGTACAAGCTGCGGCATATGCGCTAGCTAAGAAGCATTCCATCTAGCTCTCATGCCTAATGTATTGTACATACGTAGATTCTGAAGCTCTGGCAGTGTTTGTCTGCAACATCCGCGGCGAACAGAGCAGAATTCGTTAACTAAGCCAAGCGTATGAAAAACGTACCTGCTCCTCTGCCTGCATTGTCACGAAATCCCATTTGCTCGTCAGTATCTTCTTCAGGTTGTTGAATGCCTCCTGAAGGAATGAGGGAGAAAAGAAGTACATTTGTGTGAGCATTACATGAAAAGAGAGAGCACCACAATAACATGTTGCATTGCACAGGCCAAAAAAAAGGATAGGAGTAATTGCTCATTAGATCAACCAACCACTTCATAGTCCTCCAGTCCGTGCTTCTGTTTGTTCCTCTGCGATCTCTTTGCCAAGTAGATTGCATATTCAATGTTATCTGGCGTGTGATGTTGGGATGGCCAGTAGTAGGGTGTCTGAAGAGAGAAAAGAGAAGGCCGTATATGAGTGAATGCTCATCAGCACATTCCTGCGGACGTAGACTCTTGCTTTCTCCTTTTACACTTACTTGGAAGCGATACAACGAGCTGTCGTCTTTGACCAAGAGATTCTTGAGCTCGTTGACGGGGAAGTAGTAGCCGAATTGACACAGCAGATTGGCTAGGTGAACTGCCTCGACTGGAAGAAAAACAGAAAGAACATCTTGGTGGGCTACATCAGACTGTCAGGGGGACCACACAAGCACTGCTCAGTATGTTGCGCTCGATGTACGGATTCCTTCGATAAATCCAGAATTTTTTTCTCAGGAACCTGCCGGCCATGGGCCATTTGGGCCACCACTGGCTATCTGACCGACTTCATGTCCTTGTTTTGGCCCCTGATTTTTGCATGGACTTAATGGCCAAGGTTTTACCACGTCTCACTTACAGTTGAATATTATATCTAGTGGCTCCTGATATTGATCTGAATGAAACTGATAAACTTCCGGATTTATTTGGACGACCCTGCACTAGAAACGATTACTTACGCGAATCTTCAATGCTTAGTCGATCCATCAGCCATTCAATCAGATCGTAGCCTACAGGGGGTAGAAAGATAGACATAAATCAGAAAAACGTGAGAAACCGTACGAGATCTTTTAATAGGAAGTACGGCACTACAATACCAAAGAACTGATACACTTGTACATATCTGTACACCCAAAAATGACGATTGAGCTTATGGACTAGCAAGGATAGCTAGTCAGGTCGTATTACAGGCATGGTACTTTAAACAAAAAAGCTACCACATTGCTTTCAAAAAAGAGTGAAGTGCGCCTATCACCCTGCCTATCTGGAGTTTTCTCATGCACCACAGACCGACTCACCCATGAATGCAGCCGGAATGGACGTCAAAAACAGCTTCTGGCTTCTGACTGGCACCCCATGTTCGTCATCCTGCATGTCCTGAACAAGGCTCTCTAGCTTGTCAAAGACGGCAGGACGATGTGAAATGCCCTTGGAAGTGGCGGCAGCCGCGTTGGATGTCAGTAACGAGGATGCTGATGAGGATGACGACGCGGCAGCCGCAGCAGCCGCCGGTGAGGGTGCAGCACCCGCGGCCGTGGCCGCTGTCAACACCGTAATCGACGACGTGGTTGAGGCGCTGCTGCTGGTTGTGGTAGTTGTGGCTACAGCGGCGACTGCGGCAACGGCAGCCGCGCTTGGCCCTGCGATGGACAGCTGGGCGGCGGCGTAGAGCAGGCCTGGCGGTAGCGAGCCGGAGACGGTGGACGGTGTGAGGACGACCGATGTTGTTGTTGGTGCCGCGGTGGTCGTCGCGACGGGTGAGGACAGGCTCACGGTGGCGGCGGCTGCGGTGGTGGTGGTGGTAATGGCTGCAGCTGCAGCATTGGAGGGAACGCTGCTGCTGCTTTCATGCTTCGTTTGCCTTCCTGCTCCTCCTCCGTCCATGCTCGTGTGATTACCCCGCGCCTGCCGCCGCGCCGCAGTGCGCCATCGAGGCGGCGAGACGCCTCATGATTGCGGCGCGCTGCGAGGACGACGCCTCGGCCGGGACGCGACCAGGGGTCATTGATCGAGGGCGCTAAGGGGGACGGCGGCGGGAAGGATGGCGCGGCGGCGGCGGCGGCAGCGGCAAAAGCCGCGGCGGCGACACGCACAGGGTGCGGCTCAGCCAAATGGATAGCCTAATCGAGAAGAAGTCATCATGCTGTCTGCGATATTGGGGCCACTGTGCTCATATGACGCTTATACTTCAACAGTGAAGAAATTATTGTGCACGCGTGAGAAAGAACCATTGATCAAACTTGTGAATCACGTAGCAGGGACTTAGCCCAGGCATTGGGCCTACAATCTCTACCCTTGCAGCTAATTTCCAATAATTGCGTGTTGCGACGTTCAGTCGTGAACCAGGGGTCGCAAATCTATTGTTCACAAGCGTATTAAAGGCACTCCAGACTCGAGATGGTATACAAGTTGTGCGACAAAACACAGTTGTGGCTACAAACACGTGTGTGCCTTATAAAAGTATATAGGAGGAGGTCGACATCACTTACGAAATGAAAAGGCTACAAAGCGTAATGTTTAGCTGTGACCTGTCATGCACCGGTGTGCCTAAGATGGTCCGAGGACGATGCCAAGATCGCATTGCAGCGACAAATATGGAGACTTCAGGCCGTGCAACTTATCAATGAGAACGAGACAGAGAGAGAGAGACAGACAGCGATGTGTACCGGATGAAGGGAGCCGAATTGAACCACTGTGCAGCCGAAATGGGCCGATAGGATCGATAGTTGTGGCAAACGTCTCGGTCATGCTTACCGCGTGCCATGCGCGTGTCCTCTCACGTCGACCTCTTCTCCTTCATGTCTGAGGAGTTCACTATTGCGATGGGTCTGGCGAGCCTTTGCTGTGGCGGTCACCCATCACTGAGGAAGACCGAGGGCAAGCTGGGAGAGAGAGAAGAAGGAAGGGAGCGGCAGTCAGGCGCTCTCTCGGCATCAAGGACGGTGTTGGTGGCCCCTGCTGTTGCTGCTGCGGCGGCTGCCCCCACGGCGGCTGCCCCCACGGCGGCGGCTGCGATGGTGGCGGCGGGTGCGGCGGCTGAGGACTCTCTCGCCCACTTACCCCAACCTGTAGCAGCAGGAGCGCAGGCTAAGTTAGCAGCTGTAGCTCTCTCTCTCAGCCTTATACGGGAGGAGGACGACGATAGGGGAGGAACACAGCACAAAAGAGGAGCAGAGAAAGGCAGCACGCAGAGTAAAAGGGAGGAAGAGTAGGGTGCTTTCTAATATTCATGCCAGCTCACTCACTCTCTGCTCTCACTCTCTGCGTTTGTATTGATTGAGGAGGCCGGGAAAAGCCTCTTCTGTCGCTCCCCCTCCCTCTACGTGTTCCTCTTGCCGGTATGACTTTCTTTTCGACTGTGGGAGAAGCCACGATGGGCAGAGAAAACGCATCCTCACACACGCACCCACCTATTTACTGTGAGGTGGTTACGTCGTGCGTAGCAGTTGGGGGACTTGATGAGCGTGGCAGTCGTCCTATGCACATTCATTGGACTCCGCCCCGAGCGTGAACCGGTGACCGGGTTCGTCTTAGGGACGCTGCCACATCGGAGCTTCTTTTTTTTTCTTCACAGGTCTCTTTGCTTTCTCTTCTTCTCAAGCCTACCTGCCCAGACGAATATAGCTGGAGGGCAACGTGTATACCCAAAAGCCAAGAAATACGAGTACGTGCAGAATATGAAGTAGTGTCACGCGCACGTTCATCAAGGTATGTATGTGCATGCGAGCGTGCGTGTGCGCGTGCGTATGATGATTGCCGCAACAAACAGGCTTTCTTTTTTCTCTCTCGCCAAAAAGAGCTCTATCTTTCTTTTGTGCCTGAAAATGGAGTGAGAGGTAGGGGCCCTTTTGCTCCCTCTCTCCAGTAACTCAAGCGCGCACGCGTTGGCAGCGTTCCGTCTTCTGTTTCTCCTCCTGCTTCGTCTTGGTCTTTTTCTTCGATCTCGCCTCCTCCTTCCACTTCTGCAGCTGCTCCTCCTTCAGCGTCACCTTTTCCTCCTTCTGCTTTGTCTTCTGCTTCTCCGTGTCTCTCTTCTGCTGCTTCTCCTTGTCCTTCAGCTTTGTCCTCCGCTTCTCCTACTCTTTGTCTTTCCTTGTCTTCTGCTTCTTCGAAGAGGGAAAGCCTCATCTCGTTTGCCCCTTTCCCCATTTCTCCGTACTCGCATGGAGGAATGATGCACCACAATGGAAGGATGTGACTACACAAAAGTTGAATTCGGAGATTCCACTGGCGTCGACCTCTTTTTATGTAGGGAACCATATTGCTCGTCAGCAAACTCAGCGTCATCTTCTTCCACTGTTCTGAAGCGCGAGCTCCTTGTGGCTTTAGGTACACTAAAGGCACAGTTTGGGCCTTCACGGTATGTAAAAGTGAGCTGGCACTGGAGCTCTTTAGGGCGAAGACAACTATATAATGAAGGCTCTCGTACATCATTACGTGGTGTAAGTACGCGTATGTGATGTAATGTGCACATGTACAATGCACATACTTGGCCGTGGTGGTGTAGTGTACTCTGCTATGTACAGTATGCGCATTCCTCCTGTCCAGGTACTTGATCTTTATGTTCTCTTGTGGTGTGTGAGCTACACACACTACGATTGTTGCGCAGGGTGCGCTTTAGCTGTACGTACATATGTGAAGACTGGAGCACGGTGAGAACGACTAGCACAAAGGTTTAGAGAACGAAGCTGCAGCAGTTCCGTTGACTCTCATAAGTACAGTGGTGTGGAATTGCATCTGCTGCACGTACTGTGCGGTATGCATAAGTACGATATACGCACGCGGACGGACTCGTAGAAGTTTATGCATACGCATAAGTGCATCCACCGTCTAAGCTGCTGCCAAGTACTATACCTTAACCCGGCGAGGAACGTACTGTGGTATGTGCTGTGAGTGCTCGGTGAATGTGGTTTACACTCGGGCCCTGTGAAAGTGCAAGACAAAAGTGAAAGATAGATTGAAGAGAAGCACTTCGGGTGTTAAGCTTTTCTATCACGTCACTCTTGCCAAAAAGACCACGGGACAGGAGAACACGGGCATGAAACGATTACTCAGCCACGAGACGTTCCTTTCACGTACCACAGGCACGCGCATACTGTGCTCTTTACTTTCATATAGTGTATACGCAGAGTGTAGAGTATGCATTGTGCTACAGTTCATATGTGCCATTTTGTGAATGTGGGGTGCCCCGGGTGCTTCAACCCCTTCCAGAAAAAAGTTTTCGTTGGCAAGAAGGCATGAAAAGTACCATCAAGAGAAAATATCATCCCAGTGCTTCCCAATGCAATCCTCTGAACGAAAACTTTGATATTCAATAGAGTTTGGTCTGTTTTGTATCATGTGATGTGAGCTTCCAACTACAAAGGATGTGCAAAGTAGAGGTGTACATGACTGTGGTTTATCCCGGCTGACCCGACGTTAAGTCAAAATGTCATCAGCTCGCAATAGGAATACAGGGTGGGCTAAGGATTTGCAACTCCTTTTGGACGTGGAAGCTAAGTATTTCCCCCTTATTCCACCCTGTAAGTAGAGTCCACAATTTGCAGCTGATCAAAATTGGGATCGAGCGCGATCCTTCGCGCGCAGAGCTGAAAATGGCGAAGTCGAAATTTGACAAATCTGAAAAAAAAGCTCAAGAAATTGCCAACAAGTACTGACTTGAAAGAATTTGCACAACTTTTTGTCATTCAATACGTGTCTGGATGGTCGAGTTGAAATGAAAGGCACTCAAACTGTTGCTTACGCACAGGGTGTGAGGAAGTTGATGTCCTGCGTGAAAGACGACGTATGTCTTTCTTCAACCGACGAAACATTTAAACGTGACACAATTGAGCACCCCATTATATACGTACGCAACGGCAAGAACGGTTAAAGCGGTATAAGGTGCTCAATTTTGTTGTGTCTGAATGTTTCGTTCGTTAATTAAAAAAGCGTTGATTTACAGTGGGAACATCAATTTCAATATCTTCACATCCTGTAGACTATACCGTCCTTTCGTTGTTGTAGGTAGTGATGGGTTTCAAGCCTTGAAAAGCCAAGCTAAGCCCAAGCTTCTAGGGTTAAAAAAGCTTGGCTTGGACTTGGCTTGGCTTGACTTGAAGGGGTCTGAGGTGGAAGGGGGGGGATGACCCACCAGGACATCCAAAAAGTGCTAGGGGTGCCCAAGAGAACTTTGCAAAGCTGCTGCTGATCAGGTTGACACCTGCCAAGCCAAGGTCAGACCCCCTTGCCAAAAGCTCGGGCTTGATCAAGCCAAAAAATCAAAGCCTCGTGCTAAACTTGACCTGAGTTCACGAGTTCTTGCAGCGTCTGTTCAGTGATCCGAGGCACTTCATGTACTGTTAGCGCCCTTACTGCTAAACATACTCTGCGTGGTTGGTACTGATCGGACAGTGGTTGGCGCCGACAAACCCTCTTTTTGCGCGGCCCTCTTTGTGTACGCGCGTCTGCGGACGAGGGTGTGGATCGACCTTTTCGCCACCGCGGCCACCACTTCCGCTACTTTGTTCGCGGAGGGAGAAAAGAAAGAAGGGGCCATTTCACAGAATTTGTCTTTCAATAAAGCTTCGAGGGTCGCAAGGGTAAAAAACAATTTTGGAACCAGAGTTCCTCCTGCCACCAGCTCTGCTCCAACCACACACGCACGCACCTCTACTCGGTCGCTCTCTCTGCCCTAAGAGAATGGCAATGGAAGAAGCAGTGAGAGAGGTCCAAAGGCCTTTCCTTCTTTTTCTCCTGCTCATTCTTCGTTCATCTGTGGGAGGATGAGGAAGATGTTCAACATGAATCTGGCTGTCGCCTGGCCCGCCATCCTTCTCCTGTGGGGCAGCAGAATGGGGTGAGTGGTCTAGTGCATAGCAGTCGGTGGCGTTGTGGTACTGGGCACCGTAGGATATCGACTAGTCAAAGGACCGTGTGAGGGCGCGAATGGACGACAGGATGTTTGGAAACTTTTTTCAGTCAGATATCTCGAAGCCAAGTATTTCATCTTCGCAATGTTTCATCTTCATTACGCTGATAATGTCACACCATGAAGTACGCGGAAAGAGAAAGTTTCTTTTTTGATGTTCCCTTTAGTAGGAGATTGAAAGTGCTGCTTCATCATCAGTTTCCGCCCTTATCGGCATGAGACGACTAAGCGGTTGCCTGCTATAAGTGGAGCACGGACATTGCCGTAAATCCAGCAGATAATTTGTGCTTTGTAACTAACTCCTGAGAGATACGACCTTGCACTGGTGAGTCTTTGCGTGGTCTTGGCTGGGGTCAAATGTCCCTGGACCAGCGCTTTCTTCTCACACTAAACATCGTCCTGGGTTCTTTCTTCTTTCTTTCTTGTTTGCCTTCCTGCGTGCGTACGAACCTGTGGACTCGCTGAAGGACAGTTCCAAGTATCACCTCCTGAGAGCATTCAGCATGAACCGACCCATTTCTCAGTGCAAATGTTTCTTCCAGCGCGTAATTTATGCCTTTCCTTCTGGGAAGCAAACTTGGCAGAGGGATAAAAGCTGCACTTTTTTCATCCAAAGATGAGATAGTAATTTGTCGTGAGTAGATAAATACGTTTTCACATAAATTATGCGATTCACAAAATTGGCTGGTATTAGCCAAAATCACATATTTTTTCCAAAATTCACATTATTTTCACATATTTGGTCATTTCCCTGCCATCCCTGGTCTTGGGCCCGGGAAGAATCGAGGTTATGAGGCACAGAACATTGAAAATTGTCTGGACAGGGAGGAAGTTCAAAAGGTATCGAGACATGACGACATTTCAGTACTTAAATGGTGCCCCAGCACTGGACAAAGAGATCTCTTTCTCAATATGCAATCATATTCTGAGTGGCAAAACAGAGTTGAACATTTAAACCATATTCGCTGAAGCACTGCACTGCATTGCTAATATGACATGGTGTATCAGAGGGACGTACTGTGTGAGCAGAGCATATTTTGGCGTTTCCATTTCACATGTATGCCAAAAATTGCATAAAGTGCACTGAAAAGTATCATGACATTGACTCGTTTCTGGCAGCAAAACCTTATATATTCCCCTCTCTGCTTATTAGTAACCGCTTTCCAAGTCTGTATATTAGAAGAACCACTTGGAGTTCTTTTTGAAGCAGGCACGTTTTGTCTTTCGCACTTGACTTTCCCGTACAAAGTACACAGGTCCTCATACACTATGTCTAGATGCTTGAGTGAAGGCAGTAAGACTGTGCGATATGCAAAATTTCTTGCCCAGTCGATACACGAGTCTATGCGGCAGAAGCATTGCGATACACGAGTCGATACACTACATAAAAACACGCATTATGTATCGCGTATTGTAAAGAAATCTCGTCCAGAACGATACTCAATGCGTTCTTCCACTGTCGTCAAGTGAGTGGTTAGCTTGAATGACAGAGACACTTTCATATTTCTTTTAATCCGGAAAAATTGAAAGTTTTATGTTTACATAAGTGCATCATCGGCATCACCGATACCGATACGAGTATCGCCCAGTCTTAGTATACAGGGTCAGACAAAACTAGCTTCACATTGATTATGCACGTCACGTGGGAGCTGGTGATGTTAGACATGATAGCTGTAAGCTTATACACTATATTAGGACACTTGTATTTTGTTCATCTGGCTTTTTTGGATACTATTTTGGACTTTTGGTTGCACTTGCGCTGATGCGATTTGTCCTTTTTTCCATTAGAAATTATAATCTTACGTGTAGGCCTAGTTGCGGTCAACCCCTACTTTGTTGATGTCCAATAAGTCATGTTCTCATCACACATCCGTCTCTAGTTGCCTGTCAAATGTCTCGTTTTTGGCAACAGCGCCGTCATTGCCGCAAATTTAGAAGGAAATTTCATGCTTTTAAAGCCATTTTGCCAAAGTCGTGTATTTTGAAAAAGTTAAGCTACTTTTGCATCATCCTCAACTATGTGAGTCAAAGAAAGACGCTTCCTTGAAGGGCCTTGCCCCTATACGGTATAAGCAAGTACTAGTAGAGGGGGGAAGATTGTCTGTGCTCCTAACTTAACTGTTTTGTCCTCCAAAATGAAGCGCTTGTTCTCTAAATGAAGAAGCCTTTGCAACTGGCTTCACAGCCTCGGGAATTAGCATGGATAGGCTCAACTGTCAGTGGTTGGGGTTAGGTCAGATTAGGCAAAACACAAATAGCCAATGTAGAGCGAAATAAGTCAATTTTCGCACCCATACTTTTAGTAGCTTAAAAGTCGGGCAGCAGTTTTCGCTTGGAGTCGGGACAGTTGGCGCCTGTTAGTCAAACGAATTGGTCCACTCTGTCAGATGAAAATGTTTGTCAACTCTTGAAAGCCCCCCAAATGTCTTACAAGGTTGCAGTCCTCGCATTCATGACCTCAACATGACCGGTGATCTTTGTGGCCACTAAGAAGAAGCACATGGAGGCTGCTAATATCCGAAAAAGGTTAGGACGTCTAGGCTTAGTGCGGTATGTCCAGCCTTAGAGAAAAGATCGCTCTTGCGAAGTGAATTGCCAAACCATGCTGATTTCGATCTCCTGTCGCCAATCACCGCCCAAATGAGAGGCTCCGATTGTCCCGACTCCAAAAAGACCCTGCTTGCCGATTCTTTTTGCTCGGACAAGCAGCATTTGCTTATGTAGGGGCAAAGCCCTTAGCACGGGTCGCTTTTTTTTGGCGCACACAGCATTGGCGCTGTGGATTGAATTGCAGTGTAGCCAAGGAAAGGAATGGTGGCTCAGCCATGAAAAGCTCAGCCATTGACACTTTTAAACAGGGTGGGCGGGCTCGATACATTGCTGCTGCTCCTGAACCCTTTTGAGCAGCAGTTATGATGATTCTTATTCCAGCAACCAGCACTTGGGGAATATCAGGCTGGAAAAAGAGACAGCAAAAAAATAGCCGTTAATCAGAATAACGGAAAGTAAAAAGAGAAAGAGAGAGAGAGGGTAATATCGTAAGATCCAGCAATTTTTGCCAGATGTGTGTACCAGAAGCCCATGTGTTGCAATATTCCAACGTAGAGTACATGTACACTAATCATATCGCACACGTGTAGTTGAACCCTTACCTACCGCTGTACGCGCACTGCGAGCACTTATGGGCGTACAGCACAATTGGCATTCAATCAGCACCTTTGTGCCTTCCCTAACGACCAAGTAACGTCAATTTGTTTCGGACAGCAAAGGAAGCAAAAAAGCACAGGGGGAGGAAAGTGCAGCCAGAAATGAGGACTGAGAGTCCGGGGGTTGGCGACACCTTCCGTCCGGGTACTCGCACGTACAGTGCTGCGGCGTGCGGGTCAATGAGCTAATGTACTTTTAGGTCTGCGCACGGCAATTGGACTGCTAGACAGATCCAAAAATGTCACAGCAGGGTGGTCTAGACACATTTTTCGGCTGCCAAGAAAGAGAGAAGTTTGACTTTGCCATCCCATGCTTATCAATGTGTATGAGGTCCCCGCTTTCCGATTCGCCGCTTGCACTGAAGGCAATGACGGGAATCAGGACAAGAACAGACGGTGGAGGCAAGAGCAGGCAAGAGCTTCCTGTACTTGCTCTGGTTGGACCCGTTCAGCATGTATGCACGACCCGAGTCACTTGCAGCAAATTGCCAAGCGTGCCTGTCTATTCATTCTAACAGCACTATCCACAGTCCTTGCGCACCTACAGTAGTACCACTGTAAGTGCAGTGGCACACACTTGCAGTGGCCGTATGCACTCAGTGCAATGTTGCAATTACGACGTTATATCGCAATTCAGTTCGATCGTGATCCGCGCATACGACTGAAATGTCGTCCCTCTTTTTATCTCCTATTGAAACTTGACGTTTGCACTTGGCATGGATTTTACCCCGTCGACTTGAAGGCGATGGAGGGCACTCAACACCAAAAAAAGGAACGAGCCTTCCATTTTTCTGTCGGCTTTCTAAGTGTGTGCACTTAAAAAACAGATTCCCTGCATAAACTGTCAGAGCCAAAGGGCACATTTTCACCAATAGACTCATCAGTCATGTGCAGTGAGGTCGGTTGAAATGTGCGTGTTGAAGATACTGTGCAGTGAGTGGCATTTACCGGAAGTAGCAGCACCTAGCAGAGCGGAAGCGCTAACAAATTGAAGAGAAATGGGTCGCAGCTGCCTCAACGCCCACAGCCAAAGGCTGTTGTTTTCCTCGCTTTTTCACTCGCTTCAACCACGTTGGGGAGATGAAAATATGGGGTGTTTTTCTTCTTCACCCGGGTTTACAATGTTCCCACGAATAATTTCCCGGGTATACTCGTACGTGAGGCATAACACGGGGCTGCTGTGCAAGCGCCACAAACGCCAAGCTCAAGTCGCGCTGCTGGTTGACGCTCTCGATGATAAACCTACTTTCGCTTGGCGCTGTGCAGCTCCATGCAAGGGGTAGAAGTCATCTATTTCCGTACAACTATGCATACCCGTATGAGAACTGGAGTTGAACTGACCATAACAATGGTGCCAGATCGGACGAGGACATTGCAATCGGGATTTAAATGTCACACTTTACAACACCTATGTTGACATCTTTCTGACATTCCGTCAAAGACTATGAAGTCCGGGTACCTGGTGGCTGTGGGCCCTGACATACCTGTGCACAAATACAGTAGGATCAGCGCTTTGTGGACCACATTGGCACCTGGGAAGTCGATCCATCAGAGCGCAGGGCACAAAGTAAGGGTCAAAAAGTCAAGCTAAAACCTGTTCATGAAAGGAAATATGCGATACATGTGGAACTCTGGAATGAAACTGATGGAGATGAGTCAGATAGGCAAAATGGTCGGACAGGTTGGGGCTAAACGAACCATCGGGTCTGGTCAGACGGGATGAAATTGAGGTTGCTTCGGGCCAGTGTTCGATGGGTCGAGTGGAATTGTGGAGATACGTCGGAGACCTCGGGCTCGAGAAAAATCTTTGGCTGATGCAATGTTTTGCAGAGAAAACACGAAAAGAGAAGGTAAACTCTGTTAGCAGCCCTGGGATGGGGCGGGCTGGTATGGACTTGGACAAGGTGAGATCAGGTGGTCGGTCTTGTACATCAGGCTCGAGTCAAAGTCCGACGCAAGACCAGACACTGGGGGAAGAGGGATAAACAAAGTAGCAGCTTTTTGGTTATGTTTTTTTATAAAGTGTTTTGGTTCACCCTAGCAATCCTTTTACTAGCTATACTTAGATTTAGATTGGTTTCCCGAGAAAAGAATTTTAAGGGTTGTTTGTGTGAGTCCCGGCAGCCACTTCAAAATCATTTACATGGTCTCAGTGACAGAATTTTCACAGCAACAAAGGCCTTGAGCAGAGCGATTATACACTCATAAACAGGGGCAGAAGTGCTTTTCTGTGAGCAGAAGCAAGCAATGCTTGTGGCTTTTTTTGCTGCTTGATAGACCTGACATTTGGACTTGTTTCACTTATCCGTTGGCTAATTGTTTTGGATTCTGATCGTCTGCCCCATGAAAGCGCCTGATCCACATATGCAGAAATCTACTTAAGTGTAATTTAACTGGTCGTCCGTATTACGTGGCCAGCTATTTAGCAACATTTTAATGAGCTGTAACTTTTGAAAATAGGTCAGAATGGTGTGACTTATTAATGCTACTCGTTAGTACAAAGTACATCATGTGACTATTCTATTTTTCAAATATGTCGTCGTTCGCGGCCACGCAGGCCCCAACCTCGGAGCTGAAGTTCGCGCAGGTGACCGTGATGTACACCCCAGAGGGGTTATTCCAGGCTTCCTCAGGGACTGACTTCATGGAGTTGATACTGGGATGGGACGTGGAGCAGGTTTCAGTCGCCGTTCACGTCCAAAACTGAAGTGCAGACGATTCACGTTGGAACTGGCCAAGGGCCGAAAGTCCTTGGACCAGAATCCTCTAGAACTCAGTTTTTCCTCTCAAAGCCTTCTGCTTGTCTTTAGGCACCTCTTGGTAGACGAAAATTTGTCCCGTACTGCAAAGGGAGATTTTTTTTCCAAATTCAATGAGACTATTCTTCCATGCTACCTGATGAGAGCTGCCAATTTTCAATTGTTTGAGGACTGAGACTTTGAAAACAAAAGGCGCAAAATATGGGTCACACAGTACATGTCTACAACGTAGTGCAACGCCTTGGGTAACTTTATGATATAGTTATGGGGCGGAGATGACGGCGATTCTCCTTGAGAGCTCTTGTAGAGTTCCATAAGGAAGTATTATTACACTGTTTGAAAATGCCGTACAGAACAGTGGCATTGTAACAATGACTTCAATGAACTGTTCAATCTCAAGCATTGTTCTTCTCGTCCAAGCAAGGCTTTCGCTCAATTAGAAGCACTGAAGGTCATGTCTTCACAGGTGATAATGGCTCTTCTTGAATAGTCATGGTGTGCTGGCAGAGGAGATTCCCTCATCTGCAGCTCCCATCATCATGCAAACATGTACTAGAGCGACTTGCTGAAAAAGAACAAAAGCTTATTGAGCAGGAAGAAAATCATGGAGAGGGAGAGAGAGTATGAGTGCATTTAGAAGCTTACGCTGCTCTTTGTGTTGCAGATTATGGTAGTAAATGGGTGAATAGATGAGGAGAAGGAAACTTCAGGAGGGGACAAAACTTGCTGCCAAGCATGGACTCCCTCAAAGGATAGAAAGTGGATGGCAGATATTGCTCTGTCTCCCTCCCTTCTTTTGCATTAGCCTTGCCACTGTATCATACATGGACGTGAACGACCACAACGTTAGACGCGCAAAAAAGACTGAGCACCGAGGGATGACAGACACTCTTGCCCCGTTTTTGCGCTTGTTCTTGCCTCTTCTACCATTGCATCGGCTTCGACGGTTTCAATAATCAGATTTAGCTACCCTTAGCCTTAGTTCTCAGTCGCTTCCTCTGGTGTCTTCAAGTAATGCATGCATAAGCGAGCGAGGGGCGCCTAACAAGACGGCCTTGAGCGGAGGCGTCTGAGCACATTTTTCTACGCACCCTTGGCCATCTTTGTGTCCGAATCCATCTGCACTTGACCCACATTTATGCAACGATTTCAAAAAAATGGATAGGCACTTTCGCATGAGGAGTGTTAGAAATCGCTTTCTGAGAGGAAAACTTTTACCAATTTTCTCTCCACGAGGCGTTTTCGCCTTAATGTCTCCAGGAATTGAGTTGGCCTTGATAATTTCTTATTTAACTTCACGTCTATGGGTGCTCCCTTGAGGTACCTCTAGAGCCACAAGTATTGCACACGTACATCAAGCAGATTTCGTACGCTGGCAGGCCCACTCCTTTCAAAATTTTAGGACTTGTGTCGGCCAAGACGAAAGTGGTGTCGAAGGCTTGTCTCGTCCCCTTATTCTGGATGAATATGTACGGCGACGAGGGGACAAGGACGACGGCCACGCCCGATCGGAGCAGCAGAGATTTCACGAGGCCGCAGACAGCGGAGGCGATTCGAGTGGAGGAAAAGGCGGCCGCGGAGACGCATGGAAATGGTGGAGGTGGGTCGGCAAAAAAGCTTAGGCGAAGAGGCCGACAGGGCGTGCATAATGCGATTTATTTTTTTTTCTAGGTACCACGAGCTGACTGAGAAGGAAGTGCTGGACCATCTCGTGCACAGGCAGCGCTACGACCGTAGGGAGTTGCCGCCGTCCAATGGTGAGAGGACGAAATCGAATCATTCTATGCGCACCCCTTATGCACACCAATGTCTTGCACTACAAACAACAACGTTGTTGTTTTCACCTGATGTCAATCCTTCTTCTCCGAGCAGGACAGCTCGTGGTGAACGTCAGCCTGACGCTGCTTTCCCTGAGCATTGCTCCAGAGACCTCCTCCTACAGGGTGAGTGCGTCTCTTGCTGTTAATCATCCCTCCCTGTACACTACTTGTAATTGCGACGCCACTCTCGTACCATCCTTTTTTCTTCTTTTGGCGAGGGAATCAATCACGACGCTGCGGGGAAGTAGGGCGAGGCGCGGGTGCTCCTTAGGGCGCCGCGGTGGCCATGTTAACAAGGAGAGCCAGGGTCGGTGACGGGATGGGGTTGGCCCGGGGACAAAGCACTAATGGCCTGTCACGGCCTCCCACCCCTGTCTCAACCCCCTCAAATGGATCGACTTAGGTAGCAAGTGGAACAAGTTCATTTCTGCGGGAGCAGAGAGAGAACAAGTCGACGTCTCGTTGATTAAATGTTATCCGTCAATCTGTCGATGGTTGCTCTGTCGTCTACATGCCGGGGCACTACGTATACTTTATACGTAGATAGATAGGCGACACTGACTACGATGTCGCGCTCCTCTCTGGTGGATCCATCCAGTTCAAGTTGTGCGAATAGAGACGACAGCCATCTTGACATTAGGGTGGCTCCAGGCTCTACGGCATCTATCGGCTTCTCTTCTGCCATGTCAATGGCCCTTTGCCTGCTCTCTTGTTTGTCTTTGATGCTATTTATTGCCGAACCGTAGCACTATGATACGACGTGATGCAATACGATCCAGCTGTCCTCCATCGGTATACAATAAAGGAGGGTGGGCGAGCTGTGAGTGAAAAAGAAAGCAACACAATGCCATGCAACATTAATGGAAGAGTTTCTTTCTTTCCCCTCTTCATTTCCAGCCATCGTCCGTCGACGCACTTCTCAAGCAGACATGGTTCGATCCCCGCCTCATCTACAGTGACAACCGCAGACAACGCAGGTCTTACCTGAACGGCATCAACCACTTGGACAGTCTTTGGCTTCCCAGTCCGTATTTCAAGAAGGACCCATCTCCTTCCTCGTTGACCGAAGCATCAAGTGTGTCCTTGCGACTCTACGGCAACGGCAGCGTCGTCTATGGCAAGAGGTGGGTCGAGTTTTTTTTTTTTTTTGGGGGGGGGGGGGGTGGGGGGGGGCGGGGGGCGGGGTCGACACCAGTTTCAGCCCTTTTATCCGGTTACACTTGGTTAGATTCGGGATGTTGCTTCACTGCAAAAGCCCAGATA
>JAAUXU010113115.1_pt1 | contig 58507 bp, 61 predicted proteins | sample 7278151 | NCBI WGS metagenome assembly JAAUXU01 (sample SAMN14350113, study PRJNA611818) | marine sediment metagenome | isolation source: surface marine sediment (1.8m) | place: French Polynesia: Moorea | collected 2018-08
ACATGCGCGTACTCATGATACCTTTTGTTGGCTCACACGGTAGGCAGAATACACCGCCCAAGGCCTGTTGAACTTAGAGAAGACCAGTGTTGTTTAACAGCATCACTTCTGGATCAGCGGAGAGTGAAACAGATTGTGCAAAACGTTCGTTAAAACATCCATAAGCCTATCAATGTGGTCCACGACTACGTCGAGGACTGCACTGTGGACGGCGGTGACGCCAAAGAGGACGACTGTAACAACTGCGCCGGGTGGACCTCCATACCCAAGAAAGGCTGCAACGACCACTGCACACAGATCGAGGAGCACAGGGGACGATAGATAAGAAGGAATTCCACTTGCAATTCCTTGTTAGCCATACTAGGTTGCGTGATCAAAGATCAGGTAAGCTCATTGAGCGCCGAAGTCTTCCCCGCTCTTCGGCTGAGTGTAGTCACCTGTCCACATGTACTAAGCGTAAATCATTGGCAAATGTGTGAGTTTCAGTGAACTAACTACTGACGGACACTCAAAAATGTTGACACTTTTGCTTCTATTGTTTGACTTTTGCTCGTGCTTCCGTATCCTAGACATGGAGGACATGGATTTCGTGCTCAGACCGTCAGAGGACTTCTGTCGAGGTGCCGAAGCGGTGATTGTAGTACACAGTGCTCCGAATCACAGGGAGCTCAGGCAGACAATCAGGGAGACTTGGGGTGGTGTTGACGGATACAAGACAGTCTTTGTCTTGGGTCTCACAGGCCTGGACGTGGAGAAAGAGTTTCATCAATGGGGAGACCTTGTGCAGGGAAACGTTGTGGACGCCTACAGGAACATGACGTACAAGCACCTATTGGGATACATGTGAGTGGGGTTTTGCTACTAGGAATTCCTGGGAAATTGCCCTGGATTTCCCTGAATAACTTCGTTTTAAGGTGGGCAAGCAAAAACTGCAGAAGCATCCTGACGTTATCCTGACGTCTGATGATACCACTACTGTTGATACTATCCGCGTATAGAAGTAAAGTTATATCTTGTCCAAGTTCATCAGCACCCAAGATCCTTTCTTTCTCTGTGTGGGTTACGATGAACTTCTTCCTCAAAGAGACCTTCCTCAAAGACAAATGGTTTGTGAGCTGTGACGACCACTCCGAGGATATCTACCCTGAGTATTGCTCTGGAGGTATCTACGTCCCCAATGTCGCTTAGGTCGATCTTGTTCTCCCTGCAGTTGAGAAAGAACGTTGCAGCTTCTGGATTGATGATCTCGCTGTCACAGGCTTTCTGAGGGACGTGGACAAGACTATTGTCTACGGGTGGAAGGATGCAGTCCTTCATTTTCATGGTGATGACGCAGAAGAAGTCCTCACAGGCCGTCTCGTTTCTCCCCAGCTCATGCTCATGTTCCAGAAGCTCGATGACAAGGGTTGGGCGGCTGAAGTGTATGGAAATGTGGACATTTGGAGTCAGCTATAGCCCGGCAAGCTGGCTTTCAAGATAAACGATGAGCTGTGAAGATGTTAGCGGCGTTATGTTCCATGTACGTACAATGTTGGGTGCCATTAAAGGATTTCTTAGGTATTGAACCAAATACCATGCAGCAAGTGAGTAACACAAAAATTATCCTTTTAGGTGGGTGAGCAAGCACTGCAGAGACACTGAGTTCATCCTGAAGTCTGATGATGACCAGGCAATTGACACCATCCATCTGAAGAAGAACTTTGTCCCCAAGTTTATTGATACCAAAGACCCGTTCCTCCTTTGTAATCTCATCCAAGATGGTGTGCCCAAGAGGAACCCCGACAGCAAGTGGTTCGTGACAAGGAAAGAGTATCCACATGACTCCTACCCCCCCTACTGTGCAGGATGGGCCTACGTCACCAACATTGCCCAAGTCGATGCTATTCTAGGAAATCTGGACCGAAACACACAAAAATACTTCTGGATTGACGATGTCTTTGTCACGGGGATCCTGAGGAGAGGAATTCAGGTGAACTTGTACCAGTGGGACTTGGCCTTCCTCAACTCTCACAGCCAGCATGAGGATGAGGTAATTTGATAGGAGCATCATCATTATCATATTTTACACAATCATGTGTCATACCACACAGGTCCTATATGGGCCCGTCTTCACTCCGGAGCTGATGGTAGTGTCCGACATTCAGGACGGAGACCTGATGAGGAAGATGTATCGCAAATTCCTGGAGAGTGAGGAGAAAAAGTGGGCCGAAGATACATTCTATAACGCTGGGGAAAAGAACATGAACCTCCTCAGACCCCCGAGAGTCCTCGGAGATGAGCTATGACAACTCAGTCATGTGCACACACCAACAGTGGGCCGATCTTTGCCACAATGAAGTATCCTTAATCTGGCCTCGAGACAGTGTTTCCCTATGACGAGTAAGAAAACACCAAAGTCCAACAATCATGTGGAACCTCCTAAAATGCTTCCTGTCTGAAAGTGGCTAGAGCATGACGATGTCTCCCCTGGCAGCTCCCCAAGTTGATTGGCAAGACCGAGGCCTTGGGGGTGGCGGCGGAGACCAGTCTGGGTGACAAGATTCCTCATAGACAAGTGATAAAAGATGCCAAATAAAACCTTTTTTCAAGACTTTCTATCTGGCATGCCAGGTTCTCTGCTGCGTTTGTGCACATAATTCCCCTTGTAATCAGTGCGATAAATTTAGTGCGAGATTTCTCGCCCTAAAAAAGACATGATAAGAGAGCAGAAACCTTTGTCAGGTAGTTCCACACGAGTGACTCTCTCTGTCTGGCGTTGTCACACTCTTGGTTGACCTCTCTGCTACTTTGTTTCCATGCTGTTATTTTGTTGTTTTATTACGTTGTTACGTTCTTATAAAGGAAAACTCGTGAAAGAAGGCACAGTTTGTCAAGAATTGAGACATCCGAACGAGACGAGACTCTCGGGCACTCGAGAACGAGGTCTCGCGCCCGTTAAACGTTAACTCCATGCATGACGAGCACATATACTTGATCGAGTAGTAAAATGCTCGATCAAACGGTACAGTAGCACTGATGGAACTTTGTCTTGGTGTAAACGCACAAAAAAGGCCCGTTAACGACATTTTCGGACAAAATTTCCTCTCCACCGCTGACTCGAGGATCAAGTGCGGGGTCTCCAGCGAGTCATTTGCGTCGACTCTCTTCGGCTGTGCTTACTTTGCTCTGGGACAGGTATGAAACACGTAGTAACCAATGCAATGCAGCCGACGAATATGACATATACGCCCCACTATAAGAACTTAATCCCCTTGATGCAAAAGTTATCCTTTCACAGTCTCTCTGGGCTATAAAGGTTTGACTCTTTGGCGGGGTCTTGGTTCATATGAAGCACGTTCCTCCGATTCACGACGTTAATGAGACTCCTACTTCCTCTCGATCGGATATTTACAGCCACATAAATTACTCCTCCTACTCGATCGCTGCAAACTCCGTGAGACAAATGAAAGGTGAGCGCGCGTATCAAGTCAAAAAGGGTTAATCTTCACGCCCAACCAAGCGCTGCCTTACGGTAACGACTCCAGCCCCAGCAGTGATTGTGTTTGGTGGTAATTTGGCCTCGTTATTTATGGCAGCAGAAGATCATTAGGACAAACGTGTGGTGGAAATAAGCCGACATTTGTCATGACGGGAGTAGTTAAAAGCGTGTGCGCGCTCAGCAATGCTGGTGTGGCCACGATCTGATGGTGGAGGCGGCGTCAACGACACTACATCAAGCGTCCAGGACTTCGTGGCAAGAGCACTTAAGCAGATCAGCGCAAACTGTGCTAAGACAGTGAAATAAGAGAAGTCACCTCTCTCGTACACGCAAGCTCAGTGTAGACGTAAACATGTACTTGAGGTCTAAAGTTTTGTAACGGCTTGAACAAGAGGTAAAGTGGACTTGTTGGTCATGACCAGCTTCAAAAACATGGTGGAATGAGTGATGGGACGACTATCCAATGCAATCAAAATTGTTTTTGATTACATATCATAGCTCACATACTTTTCAAAGCCCAAGCAACTCAGCTTCAATTCGGGGTTGGGGAGGAGGTGTTCAGGTCTTCATACGACATCAAACACTGCCAAGATCTAAGATAAGTGTCTAAGATGCAACTCGTGACAGAGAAAATTGGTCTTGACATGATGTTGATCTTTTTAATACGTGACAGTTTTGCAATAATGTTTTTCAGTTTCTTTAGCTTCCCATATGACTTTGGATACTGCATCACTATTCAGATATCATGCAGTGGTGTCTTTTTCAGTTCCTTTAGGAGCATTGAAATTGGAGTCGTACTTGATGAAAAAAGGTGTAATGAACAAAAATTGAGTTTGTAAGACATGGCCAGGGGGACCAGTTGCGCTCTAAATGGTTGCCGGGACCAAGGTAAACCTTGGCCGGAACGGATACTTCAAAACACAGTCACGAATGCCAGCTAATCATGGCTGCCAGCGCTATTTTAAGTAAAATTTCGATTTCACTCATTTTCTTCTTCATAAACTCAAACGCTTTCCTTGAGTGTAAGATAGCGGTGAGGGAGGTTCAAATCAGCTTCATGTAGCATCTTCCAAAGCAGGCAGAAAGGGCCAGATTATGTTGCTTTTTGAAAAAAAATTCTGCAATTTAAGAACAGAGCCTCTACTTGCTGCAGCAGAGCACATTTTGTTGTTTGTTGAAGTGGTGGATGTCATTTGGAAATTAAAACATGTCCACCCTCTTTATGTAAGGTGAAACATGAAAGTGCTGTTGTGTAAGCAAATGAGTCCGAATATAATCCAAAGTTGGTGCGTCTTACTAAGGCCACTCTTATTGACTGTTTCGATGTCGTACGAGAACTATTGACCAACCCCATCCAGTGTCGAACCTCAGCTGGTTTGATAAGTAGTCTGATGACTTATCCTTTTGCCAACAGCATTGAACTAAGTCATTCCTAGCAAGTGCCAGCAATCTTTAAACGTGAAATCTTCGAGACGTGCGCAGGCTTCTGGTGTCCAGCGTACTTTAGACACAAATTTATCCCATTTTTAAACCGAAACGCCAGAAGCATACCGCATGTGTCGAGGTACAACAGCCTAAGAATGCCAAAAGAATAAAGTTTTTTATTGACAGAAATCTTGACCGAATGACGCATTCACAGCAACACATCACACGAGAACAAGGCTTTACGAAGAAAGTTTACTCGACCGAGTTCATCTGGCAGTGAATGCAGAAGTAGTAGCTTTAGGGCAACCTAAGAAAGATTCATAAGGTTGCAGCATCGCAATTGCAATCCCTTCAACTGACGGACTAATCGGCAACATTTATTACCTACAGCAAGGGAGAAACAGTACGACAGGAATAGTTCCATAGCAAAGTTACAGCACACAAACATATTGAAGAATGTAAGGAAAAGAAAGGAGCAGACTCGTACTTGCAAGGACCACGAGCATAGCACGACTGACACGAAAATCAGGTCTTAAAACACTTAAAGCGTAGCAGACAAAAATACCCCTGCAAACGAATGCAAAAGCAGAATTCGTACATACAAGACAAATATATATCCGCAGAGTCCTCTTTCTTGGGTAGCACATTTCGGTTGCAGTTCCTCTACCAAAGCTCTCCCTCCTTCTCTTTCGCCGGAACCTCGATGACCCTGGGCTTGTCAATAATTCTCGCTGTGCGATTGCCCTTCTCAACAATGCCTATGATCCACGCCTGCAGCAAATATGGTTAACATGGTACGATGATCGCTTTGCCCTCGTTGCAACCTAAGGATAAGACAGCTCACCTGGTATCCTTCTTGCTTCTCGATGTCTTTGCAGTAGGCAGCAGCTTGTTCTCTCGGCAGGCAGATGAGCAGCCCACCAGAGGTTTCAGCAGAGTGGCCTTGCAAAAGTTGAAACATGTTCCCACACGCCTTGGCCACGGCCGCCATCTTGGCGATGACGGGCAAATTGTGGATGACAAAGGAGACCTCATTCTTCTGATTGCGCGCCAGAGATTGAGCGTGACCCAAGAGGCCAAATCCTGAGGGCAAAAGCACACAACCTTTGAAGACGCTGTTCAGTTTTTATACCTCGTGTCACACACCTGTGACATCCGTAGCCCCGTGAGCGTTATACTTGTGCATCAACCTAGCGCCGGTTCGATTTAGACGGGCCATAGAGTCCATAGCACGCTGATAAGCCTTCCTTACATCCTCTTCGCTCACGACCAACTTGATCCTATTCCATCGTTCCGGCTGGTCCAGCCACTGGTGAGCGTTGACGGCAACTTGAGTGCCCAGGGGCTTTGTCAACACGAGCACGTCCCCAACTACCGCCGAGTCCGGGCTGGAAACGAAGCGTCGAAAATTGCAGTAATACTTGCTCTTCGCTGCCCTAGTGCTCTGATACTCCTCAACACTACTCACATGATAAATTCGTTCGGCTGACATACGGTGGTAGCGACGCCTCCGATAGTGCACCATGGGTTCATGACCGTCTGACCGCCAGTGACTGTGGAGCCGGACTCGAGTGCGCAGTCCTTAAAACCACGCATCATTAATGGGACGACGACGTCCCTCTCTTTCTCGGTCATCTTCGTGGAGACGGCGAGGAGCATCAGCATGTTGTCGCACTCGGTGACACCCATTGCGTAGAGGTCGCTGAGAACGTTGGCGCAAGCGATCCGACCTTGCATGTACGGATCCTCGACCAGAGGATAAAAGTAGTCCGTCGTCTGGACCAGACTAAGTCCACCGTGGCGCAGAGGAGTGATCGAAGAATCCATCCCGATGCCTTACAAAAAGAAAGAGAGAGAAATAAGACATTCGAGTAGAACAGACCAAAGAACTCACCGATTCTCGGGATGGCCATGTGCATAAAGTGAGCGTGGTCGTTTTCCGGGCTGTTCGCTTCGTCTTGAAGGCCCTCCAGGAGTTTCAACAGAACCTCCTGGGGGACCTTACACCCTCATCCCTTTAGGTCGGCGAAGCGAGTCAGCCGGAAGTTGGCGTCCAGCTCGTGGGCGGTTGGATCGAAGGGTCGCCGTACAGCCATCGGCACGCCGCTGATTGCCGCCGCGGGTCCCGCGCCCCCCATCTCGAGAGCGGCCGCCTGCATGGCCGCGGCTGCGGCGGCGTCGCCGCCGCTGCCGTGGTGCTGCATCACCTGCTGCTGGCCATGCATCTGTTGGCCGATGACGTACTGCTGTTGGTACGCCATGACGCCGACCCTGTTGTAGTAATCGTCCGTCGTTTTTAAACCTTCTCAGTTGCAACTCCGGCTTCTGCCGGCGTTGGTGATCCGAGTGATCAGTGATGGCGTCGCTCCCAAAAATGACGCGCTCCCCGAAGACGCCGACCGGGAAATCTCCAACCTCCCATTGGCCAACAGATGAATCACGAGATCAGTGATTGGCCGAATCACCACAAGGGAGCGGTCGTTGTCAAGTTGGATCCCTCAACGTTGAACACCGGAGAGAGCAGATCTTAGTATCGATAGCAACATAACCAAGACTGGAACAGTCGCGAATCTGTGTCGCAACCCAAGGTCATGAGCCTCAGACTGTTGTAAAACACAACTATCCATATCGTAATAGCATTGGTCTGACCTAAAAGCTTTGCTTTTGCCTCAAAAAATTCTGGTCTTCGCTGAAGACTGCGGGTCATCGATAGCTTCCTCACTACTGATCGCACGGACACTAAGTTCAAACTAAGGCGGGAAAAAGACGCGGAGCTGTACTGGGTGATGCAGCATGAGTGAAACATGAATTTGCTGTATTATCCATTGATGTGGTGTGTCAGACGATACAGAGAACAATTATACAGTGAGTCCTACTTAAAAAAATGCGTTCCCATGTACAAAAGTAAAAAGTGGCAGCATCAGACGTAGTTATCTTATCACAACGGGGCGCCTGCATCGGACTTGTGACGTCAAGTTTTTAAGCGATTGAGGAGACGTTTGTTCATCAGAGGCTTTGGTTAGTGTTCCGTTGTTCCGCTTTCAGGACGGTAGATATTTCGTTGTCCAGGCTCTTTTCATCGTTATAAACACCTTCTAACTTCTTCTGCAGTCGCAGCAGGGTAGGATTCAACTTGACCACCTCGGGCACGCTCTTAAAGGCCTGAAATATTTATGATACAGCGATAGCTGGATTGTTGCAACACCAATAGTTTTGGGGTCTTTTACCTGCAATACTTCATCAACTGTGTCGTGATATTCTTCATCGATTCTCTTTATCTCTGCCTCCGACTGTTCGTAGTTGGAGACGAGTATTTGACGGTGTCGTAGAAACCTCGACTTTAGCTCGTTGATCTCATTTTCCTTCGACTTTAGTTGCTGGAAACGATACACGTAAGTGAAATACATGCATAGGATGCCGAGACCTCAGCATATTTGCTTGGAAATGATCACCAACCTCAACAACACCATTTGCAGAAATGTTCTCCTTCCCTTCGGAGTCATCGTTAGAGATGGGTTTGATCGTACCGTCGCTAGGAGTTTTGGGATGTCTGAAAAGCATTATATGTCATGAGCTGTTATGGGTGATTCTGTTGCGACTACAGACCTGTTATTTTTCAGTTTCATAAACTTCTCCAAGAGTGCCTGCACTTCGTTGATTCGATCCACGAGTGAAGGAAGCGACTCGCTGGATGGCAGAGATGTATTTGGCTCCAGTTGCTGGCCATTCTCAGACTCCTGTCGATGGGTGATGGCCTTGGAGAGGTTCTGGAGAGATTCACTTGTCGGGAATTCATAAGATGAGTTTGCCATTTGCTCCGAAGTAAGTGACGACGATGGCGTCGCGGTAGCTATCAAGAACTGGGAGTTGCTGCGCGAAAAAGGCTCCACGCACAGCAGCTCAGAACCTTCACCTACGGCAGCAGGGCTTTCGCCACCAACGCCAGCGGTATCAGTAGATGACGTCTTCTCATCCTTGGAGCTTTCATCCTCTTGACTTTCAATCTTCAGTGAACTGAGTGATGACAAATCGACGTTAGGACCAAGAGCTCTCTCCAGCCTTGAGTGCAATTCAGAGATGTGTATATTGGCTCTAGAAATCTCTGCTCCTTGAGCCAGCAACATGTCCTTAGCTCGGTCCTGTGTGCCGAGAAGTTGCGCCTGCAACGCCAGTATCTCCTGGTGCCGTTGCTCTCCTAGGCGCACTAGGTGGCTGCAGCGTTCCTCTGCTGCAACCACGTCGGCATCTCTTTGCGCAAGTCGAGCGTGCAGAGACGATATTTCAGCCTCATAGTCACGCAATGTCTCGGTCAAAGTCATTTTCTCTGCCTGCAAAAACTCTTGCAATTCCTGAGACTCTGATTCCGCTTCTTGGTACCTCGAAAGCAGCAATTTCTGTTGCTCCAGGGTGCGATCTAGACTCTGCTGGAGTGCTGCTACAGCATTAAAGCTCTCATCAAGGTCCTGTTGTTGGGAGGCCATCTTGGCCTTGTAGTCGTCTAGGCACTTATCCAGCAGACGAATAGCATCATAATCCTCAGACTTGCAATCCACACCACTGATGGCTTGGACAATGGCAAGAACTTTATTGCTATGAAGGTCCAGTTGACGCTGGACGCAAGCACGTGAATGGTGTTCTTCATCAAGCTTAGCTCGCACTGACTTCAACTCTTGTCTTAGACTGTCGCACTCTTTTACTTGCGAACGAAGTCGTTCTGATTCGCGTTGCAGACGCATATTATCTAATGTGAGTTGACGGTTTTTCCGCACATCTGGTGGCTCGGTGTGCTCCGTCACGTGTGTCTCCACGGGATCAACATCAGTACCTAAGATGTCTGGCATATAGAGCGTGAAATCGACTGTTGTGGGTATGCCATCTTCTCCACTGTAGGCGTCTTCATGTGGATCTTTGGAAAGCTGCGTTTGAACCCCGCGAGATTTCCGCACAAACATGTCTCTGTCCCGGAGTCTGGCGGCACGTGCACTAACAGAGTGAGAACGGGTGACACCTCCACCGAAACGTCTCTCCAAAGTAGCACCAGTCCCAGAACGAGTCATGGTATTTGTATTTTCTTCCCGCACTTCCTTATTTCTGATCCTCCTCAGCGACTGCGACCTGGACGTAATCACCGCCGTCTGGGAGTTTTGACGGGAGAGTCTTTCTGCAGGTAGGGGAGGCTGCTGCTGTGACACAGCACCCGGTCTCTGAGGAGACTGCTTCCGTGACGCCGTCGAAGTCTCTTCTTTCGCTTTATCCTTGCTTGGATGGATAGACAACTTCGTCATTCGTTTCAGAGTTGATTTGAGTACAGAAGAGGATGAAGAAGTCGATTTGTCGTTCGACGTCTTCGTCACCGTCGATCCTCCTGCTCCTTCGTCCTTTCTTCCGGTTGAATATGATGAGATCTTTAAGGCATTTAAAGGCATCTTGAGACTGTGTGCTATGGGGGCAGAAGCTGAAAGTCCTCCTCCAACCTTGGAAGACAAGACCAAACCGACCGGTTTGGGAGCGATCTCCGGCTTGGGTATGTTAGAGCCGGTCGAGCTCTTCCTGGGCATGGCTGCACCAGATTCTTGTATACCTCCTGGAGGGTCCAGAATCTCACCCTCCTTTTCCGCGGGCAATTCCGCGCTGCTCCTCGTCATTCTCACTCTGAGGATCCCGTTACCGGTGCTTTTTTTTTGCCGCCGGCGGTAGAAGTGGAGTGGTTGGAGTACTTCTGGCACACCAGGCTAAACGCACCTCCTAATTGCTGTCGTTCTCATGGTGTCCCAGTGGCTGGCTGGCGACACGATCTTCCTCCTGTCCACGCCCACGATGGAAGACTTAAGCGAGTCCGTGATGAAGAATGGAAGAGCTATGCATGATTCCGATTCGGCCAGTGGAAGAAGTAAAAAATCGAAAAGATCAACAACTACGATGGGACCGGAATTGAAGCGGCCAGCGAAATCAACGCATAAAGCGCCGACGAGGTGTGGAAGGCACGCGTGTCCAATGTCTCGCCAGTGTTCGCTTGCTCGTCGAGGTCACCTCTTGGTCACAAGATAAGGTAACGGCCGATCCCTCTTTGCCATTGCCTGCTCGGCTTGTCGCTCAGCACCCGATCAGCTCAGCCTTTGCCCTTCTTCACCAGCCCGTTTTGGCTGGCGCTAGCGCTGCGCCGACGGCTGGGATGCTGCTGGCAATGATGCTGCTGCTACTGCCTGTGTTCAAATCGGCGGATTTGGCCGCATCGACGACGGCGTTGCCAATTGGCGTCGAAAGAGAGGCGCACCGGAATCCTCTGGGTCAGAGGCCCGGACACTTCCAATCGCCCTGATGACAGCAATTGGACTTCTGAGGGACTTTTTACTAAAGAGAGAACAACTGCTTGACGACGGTCGTAAGAAAGATATTACAAACACATTTTGCCATACTTTGTTAATGAAGAAAGAATTTTTTTGTCGGTACCGTCCAGGACTCGGCATGGCCATGGTCTCGCTCATCACGGGCAAGTGGTCGCGCCGAATTAGGACCAAAGGGTTCTTTGTGACGTTCGTCTGCGTCCCTGTGGGTACTTTTGCTGTCTCAGCATCTTCTTCCTCCGTCGAAAAGGCCAACTTCTTTACAAGGGTATGGCAACTCCACATTTGCTTTCCGTCGTCATCATCTCTTCTCCTCATTCGACTCCTATTCTTGGCCTCGCAAGTTTTTCCGACTTTTCCCCATCACCTGGAGCTGTCACAGGGCCTTCGCCTTCAACCTGATCACTGACCCCTACAGCACATCCTCTGCGATCACCGGTAGGAATACGGACCATTTCTCCTCGTCTCCATTCAGTAAGCTTCTTTTCGTCGTAAAGGTCGCGACGAGGAAGAGTAAAAGACTGACGACGTAGTCAAAGCGGTCCGACTTCTTTTCGACTACCACCATGGGCCTGACAATGTCCAGCGTCTTCTCCCGCCTCTTCGGGAAGAAGCAAATGAGGATTCTTATGGGTAAGCCTTTGTACTCTTAAAAATCTCCAATGAGTTGAAAGTCTACGATTGTCCTTTACTCTCAGTGGGACTAGACGCCGCGGGCAAGACGACCATCTTGTACAAACTGAAACTCGGAGAGATCGTCACTACTATTCCTACGATTGGTACACCCTGGTCTTATTAGGTGACATTTTCTGATGTCGACTAATGTACATCTAATGTTAAGGTTTCAACGTCGAGACTGTGGAGTACAAGAACATCTGTTTTACGGTGTGGGACGTGGGCGGTCAGGACAAGATCCGTCCTCTGTGGAGACACTACTTCCAGAACACACAGGGGCTCATCTTCGTCGTGGACTCGAACGATAGGGAGAGGATAGCGGAAGCTCAGGACGAACTTCAAAAAATGGTCAGTATTCAAGAGAGATTTGACGAGCTAGCTGGTGACCGCGTAGTCCTCGGCTACGTGGTGATGGTTTCTCTGGGCGGGACATAGTATTCATGTTTCTAAGAGATTATTGGTGATGTACAATATCGTCAGCATAGTTATGCGGCTTCTTCACGTGTATTTGGATCGTTCGTCAATGGCAGGTGGGACTATTGTGCATATGTTTTACTGTACATATGTACGTACATATGTGGTGCGATCACACACGTGTTCAATAAGAGACACGTCATGTGAGACATTTTGCACACTCATTGTTAATACGGTTGACAACGTCATCACCGGCACACAGATAAGGTTGATACGTTTCTGCTGCAGCTAACTGAAGATGAATTGCGGGATGCCCACCTCCTCGTCTTCGCCAACAAGCAGGACCTTCCTCAGGCTATGAGCGCAAGCGAGTTGACGGACAAGCTAGGTCTACAAAACCTGAGGAACAGAAAAGTAGACACCGCATGATTACAATGAGAATTGCAATCGACCATAACTTCACTTTCTGCTTCCTCTAGTGGTACATCCAGGCGACCTGCGCGACCCAGGGGCACGGCCTCTACGAGGGGTTGGACTGGCTGTCGAATGAACTCTCCAAGTCGTAACAAGAGCTCGACAAAGGAAGGAATTGAACGAGACAAGCAACATAAATCGACATCTTTTCCGTGGCCAAACCACTACTGTGGCATTTGAGCAACATGTGATTTAACTGTGAGGAGACATATCTTCTTCTGTACCACGCAAACAAGATCGTTTTTCGCCTCTTTTGTCCACCCTACGATATGCGTCATGTATAAGTTTCCCGCTCGTGCCCTCCAAGCATGCGCACGATCACCACGAGTGCGTTCACACACCTGAAAGTTGGTTGAGAAATGAAAGTATTTAAATAAATGGGAAGATAGTTCTAATTCCAGACATAACACGACTCCTCCGTTCTTTTCGCCTCTGTCGGTCGGGTACATGTACTTGGCGTAGCTGATCGAGGTGACTGCAGGAACGTTGATTGTTCGCGAGAGTCGTCGCCCTTTGTGTATTCAAGAAGAGCGCTCATAAATTACGTGGAACACGCGTGAGTCATATAAAAGTCCTCCGCGTTGCGCCACCGTCGGACCTTTTGACTTTCTTTGAGAACAACCGCTACCACCGCCGCTATGACGGGCTCTGCGTTGCTTCCGCCGCCGCCGGTGCCGCCGCCACGGCCACCGTCATTACCACCGCCACGGCCACCGCCATCGTCACCGCCTGTAAATGCAAACAAGTTGCGCTCCTGCCTGAGAACTCGGGGAGCACTTGGCCGACGTGCCTAAAGTTAGCCTTCAGGTTGCGAAATTTGTTCTGAACGCGTCAGTACGAAGACGGGCACCATCTCTGTCTCGCAGGTCTCCACGGACGTCTCCCCTCACAATGTGCGGGCATGTGAAAGTCGAGGAGGCCGCTTCAACCGACGTCGCCTGAGCTGGCATGGACTCGGGCTCCGAAGGCATCTATGAGAGCGCGGAGTGCAAGCGCGTCCTAAGAATCGCCTTGCTCGCTAGGAGGAATCACGTCGCATCGCGAAAACAATCCCGCCCGGGGCAGTCGGCGTCGGCGGCAACGTGCGGGCGGGCGATGGACGCCGCCTTCCTGGACTTTTTTACGCCGTCCTTTCTCGAGTCATTGCTCCCATGGAGCAAAACCTGTCGTTCGGGCGGATGAGGCTGAGGGAAGAGCTGATGGAGGCGTTGGCAGACGAGGAAGGCGAGGCAGTGGCTGGGCAGGTTCTCTCTCTTCTCTTCCCCGGGGCGTCGGCGTCGGCGCGTGCGTCTTTCTTCGCCTTTCTCCTTGCGCCGGCTTCCCGGGCATCGCCGGCCGGCTGGAGGTGGCGCCGGCGCCGGCGCAATTTGCGTCGTCCGTGCGTTCAACTCGGCGCAAGAGGAGGGGGGACGCGTCGCCAATTCGGCCAACTCCCCTTGGGTCGGCAACAGTGCGGCTGCCGATCGAGCACGGCACACAAGCAAACCCAAGCAGAAGCACTCGTTCTCTCTCTCTCTTACTTCTCGCAGCTCCTTCACGCCCGCTCGCCCCTCTTCTCCTTCTCCTCCGAAAGCAGCCTCTTCTACTTCCTCCTCTTCTCCTCCTCCCTCCTCCGCCCCGCCCCCCCCGCCGGTGACCAACGACGGACGCCGCCGGGTCGAGACCGAGAAGGCCAACGACGACTGCGACGAGGCCGAGGACCGCCTCGAAGACGACGCCCCGGGAGAGAAGACCCCAAGTGCCCCAAAGTGCGACGATGAGCCAGGAACACGGGCGACCGTGACCGACGTAAGTGCCGCGATACTCTCGGCCACCCGCCCGGGCCCGGGAAGGGGGGGGCGTGGGGCGTCGGTTGCGACGCCCCGACCGGGAGTCTCCCCCCGGTCATGGAGACAAAGGCCGTTGTTCTCACGGCTTCAAGCAGGAGGGAAACCTTGTAGCTTCTTTCACAATTGACAAAGCTTTTTTATGTTTATTATTTATTTTGTGTCAACCCTTCCCCCTTTATTCTGGGATCATGTCAAAGATCTCGCAATGTTAAAGCTGGACGAGTTCGAACTTCCTGAAAGTGTGAGCCGCTCCTGCTCTCTAGTCCGTTGGCCGAGGAAGGAACTGAGAGCGAGGAGGAAGAGTCCGGTTTCAAGTTCTCTCCCCCCTTCCCGACGTTAATCACTCCTCATTTAGTGCATTTTATTTATAATTTTTCTCTCTCATCCTTCTCTCCGCAGCTCTGACCATTTTGCGCTTCTCAGTGTGTAGTTTTCCTTTGTAGAGTGTGAAAGCAGAGGAGGGGGGAGCAACTGCAACACCTGCTGCCATGTCTGCTCCTTTTTTTCCATAAAAGAAACGTCCACCTGCGACTCGCACGTGGACTTGTGACTTGTACTGCTGCAATTGCAGTTGAACAAACATATCCCTGCCTCCGTCTGCTCTCTCTCACTCTCTCTCACTCTCCAGCTTCGAAGGGACGCAGAAGGACCCCCTCTTTCTTTCCCACATCACTAAAAGCACCTCTCTCTCTGTTTCCAACTTCTCTCAGATTTGTGTGTCCTCCTGCTGCTGTGGATTGTTCGCCGGACCAAATAGCCTGTTTCTCTCGGCGCTGCCCGCAATCCTACTACTCTAATTTCACCTTCTCAACCTTATTGTGGAGTTATCTTTAATGACTAAACGTAAGCATTTTATCCTATTACCTTTTTAATGCATTGGGATGCCAGACCTTTACTGTATGTATGTTTTTACTTTGACACTTGTCTTTCTCGTTTGTGTTCTCTGTCCGTGCAAGCTTGGCTTTTCATAGACTTCTCACTTTTTTGTGACTCACACTGTACTCGTACTGTGTTGTATAATGTACTGTCAGCCCAGTCTGCAGTACACCGTAGAGCAATCAGCAGCCACTGATATGTACACAGTTACGGCAATGGACGCAATGCAGAGGGTTAACAACTTGGCGTCAGAGGTTGATGGCGATTGTTTCATGTTCGTGCCTTGCGTGTCTGATTGTCTATTTCGTATCCAAGGTACTATGGATCAACAGCATCCCAATGGGGCTGACTACATGAATCAGTCTCAGCCGTCGCCGTCTGCATCCGGCGGCGGGGGTAGCGCGGCTGGCGGCGAGGTGAACGGCCTCTCCTCGCCCGGAGCCGGCGGAGGTGTGAACAACAACGAGGCCAAGCGCGCCAAGCTGGACACAATGAAGCCGGGAAACCCCTCGCGTGTTATTCACATTCGCAACATCCCCAGCGACGTCACCGAGGCAGAAATCATCCATCTAGGCATCCCATTTGGAAGAGTCACCAATGTCCTTGTGCTCAAAGGCAAGAACCAGGCCTTCCTCGAGATGGAAGATGAGCAGGCAGCTACAGCCATGGTTAATTATTTCACCAACTGTGTGGCTCAGCTGCGGGAACGCTCCGTCTACGTACAGTACTCCAATCACAAGGAGCTCAAGACGGACCAGACACACAGCAATGCCAGTGCATCGGCCCAGGCCGCTCTACAGGCTGCGCAAGCGCTCTCCGGCCAAGAGACTGGACCTGGTGGCGCCGCTGGCAACGGAGGCAAAGGTGGGGGCGCCCAACAGGGCGGCGGTCCAAACACCGTGCTGAGAGTGATCGTAGAGCACATGGTTTATCCGGTGACATTGGATGTCATCTTCCAAATCTTCTCCAGAGTGGGCAAGGTGTTGAAGATCGTCACGTTCACCAAGAACAACACATTCCAGGCTCTCATTCAGTACCCTGACGTGATCACGGCGCAAGCGGCAAAGCTGTCGCTAGATGGGCAGAACATCTACAATGCGTGTTGCACGCTACGCATCGAATACTCAAAGTTGTCCAACCTTAACGTTAAGTACAACAACGACAAGAGCCGCGACTACACAAATCCTACATTGCCCACCGGAGATCCCACCATGGATTCTGCTCTTCAACTTAGTGCTCCCGGTGTCTTAGGGTCGCCATTTTCGGCCATGGCTGGCCTGGCCAACCCGCTCGCTGCCACGGCATATGGTTCCGCCGGAGCACTCACGCAAGGTATGGGCGGACTGACCGGTTTTGCTCTCGGCGGCGGTGGCGCTGGTGGAGGAGGCGGCGGCGGTGCTGGCGCTGGTGGCCCGCAGTCGTTCGGGGGTGCTGGCCTTCGCTTTCCCGGTTCTCCGTCCGGCACCGGATGCGTATTGCTCGTGTCTAACTTGGACGACACGCAGACCGAGTGCGACCACCTTTTCACATTGTTCGGTGTCTATGGCGACGTGCAACGCGTCAAGATTCTGTTCAACAAGAAGGATACTGCACTGGTGCAGCTGGCTGAGCCGCAACAGGCCATGCTGGCCATGAATCACCTGGACAAGGTGCGCTTGTGGGGCAAGCAGATCCGTGTGATGCCGAGCCGCCACACTAATGTGCAAATGCCCAAGGAAGGTCAACCCGACGCCGGTCTAACGAAGGATTACAGCAACTCTAGCCTTCACCGTTTCAAGAAACCTGGCTCCAAAAACTACTCCAACATTTACCCGCCGTCCGCCACTCTCCACCTGTCCAACATCCCGTCCACGGTGGAGGAGGATGACCTGAGGGCCGCTTTCGCCGCCGCTAACCTCCCAGTGCAGGCCTTCAAATTCTTCCCCAAGGATAGGAAGATGGCGCTGGTTCAGCTGGCGTCTGTCGACGACGCCATTTCAGCGCTCGTCAAGCTGCACAATCACCAGCTCAGCGAGACCAGTCATCTCAGGGTGTCCTTCTCCAAGTCCACAATCTGAGAATTGCGTTGTCTCTCCTCTCAGAAGCCTTCAGTGTCCTTAACAACCATTAAAAAAAAAAAAGAGTGAGGGTGGTTTTGCAGTGGATAAAGATAATACAATATTATCCTTCCTCTTCGTCCTCTTCCCGGGCGGCAGCAGGTAGAGAATCAACAAACCTGAGCGTTCCTCTTTACCGATTAAGTGTGCAAAACCATTGTCGAGTGTGTATTTTTCTCCTTCAATTTTTCTACATTACTATGTCATTGTACTACTGTAACTATTACTTCTTTATCCAACTACTGCTCTGTACTATAAGCATCATCTTCAACCCAGGAACTCTCCTCTGTCATGTCTGTTTCCCTGCTCCCTCTCCTCGAAAGAAATCAACATTTTTTTCAACGACAAAACCAAACGAGCATCAGTATATCATATTACAACAGCAATCCCCCCTCCCTGACCTCCAACTCCCACCCATCCACCCACCCACCCAACCCCCAACTCCTCAGACAAGATTAATCTGAGGAGCAGAAGACCAAGCAACAAGAGACTTGCTGTAGGCAAGCTAGTGGAAAAATCTGCAGCAGTTTTGGGCCTCTACATGTATTCGAGTGATTATGAGAATTTTGATTTCCCCGTGTCCCTGTGGCGTTGCCTCGAGTTAACGTGAAGAATAGCAACGACAGAGTAGTGACCAGAGGAGGCAGACGGACGACGTCTGGCTCGCATAATAAGATAAGATGGAAGAAGGAAATACCAGAAACCAAGTATTTGTACATAGACGACGACCTTACTGTTAATATACGGTACTACGTATCTATGCGCACATTACGTGAAGATTTACCTATTTGGATTGGGTCTATGTTTTGTACTTGCTAAACCAAAACCATATCGAAATATACTGAATCATGAGTGACTTTGAAGCAGCACCAAGACTATCTGTTCTGCAAGACTTTTTCGCCAATACCACTGGATGGATTTGAGGTCTCGTCGCATCCTCATGGATAAAGCAATCGGATTATTGGCTCATAGGAATTGGCCTTTCGTTCATTCATAGTTGTTCAAGTGGTCATGCATGCATTATTTACTTCCACTGTGACTCGCATTGCACTTGCCGACGACGGTGATTTGCCAGTGGATACAGGACTTCCCGTCATTCGTTCTGGCTTGCTACCTGCGTGCACTCGGCCGGCGAGGCGATCGCGGGGCCCGGTGCTTTGTGTACGTAGGAGTGGTGGTATGACTGAGGGAGTCAACGCCGCCGCTGGAGCAAGCGGAGCAGCAGCAGGCACAGTCCGCTTTCTACTGGGGATGTGTGAAGAGCAGCTTAAGTAAGCAACACATTTACAGGTACGCTCATGCGTAGTGGACAAAACCTTGAAGTGTTTGATAACTCGAGGTGAATCAGTCTACGAAACGGGGCCGCAACGAGAACATGTCGACGACCCAGCACAAGTTGTTCAACGCTATCGGAATCGGTTTCCTCCTCGCCATTGGCGTCGTCACGGTCGTCATAAATAGTCTGGCTGGAAGCTTGGGCGATGGTAAAATGAAGAACACTAACAATGACACGTACTGACGATTCAAAGGGAGGGGGGCTGTTCTTATTGTTCACTGACTTAAATGATTCAAATGTCTTCAGACATCGGCATCTTTGAGAGCAGCGTTGGAGACTTATCGGACATGTACGATACAGACATCACTCCCGCCGGCTTCACTTTCTCCATCTGGAGCATCATCTACATGTGGCTTCTCGTTTGCTACATATTCTGTACGCTTACAACAGATTGCATTGAAAAATTGATCCTTGTAAAGCATGAACATATGATCTTAACAGTCGTCATCACCATTTGCTTGACCAACTCCTATGGCGCCAAGCTATACGTCAGTCCTGAGGTGGTCACTCCCACCTACTTAATCCTGACGGTGCTGAACCTTTGCTTCAACATATCCTGGTAAGTCTCAGCTTTTTCTATGCATAATGCTCAGGACTCTTCCGCACAAAATTATTCTGCAGGATTTTTCTTTGGGACCGCCAGCAGCTGGTCGCCTCCAGCGTTTTCCTCTTCCTTATTGCTATCAGTAACATCCTCAGCCTGGGAGTTCTGTGCAGGAATGTCTCTTTCAGACAAAACGCCTTAAAATCCGAGCAGCCTAAACTCTACTGGTAAGCAGCATGCTTATACTGAATGCTATACATTGTACATGGTGTGAACCTTCCAGGACCTACGTGATCTTGGCCCAGAACGGACCGGCCATCTACACCACATGGACGGTGATAGCGTCACTTCTGAATTTGATCCACGCGTTGCATTATGTTGGAGAAGCCGACATGTTCACTTGGTCAGTTGGAACAGTGCTACAGGACTATCGATATACAGGAGATCTAAAATCTACCTTTCTCTACTTCAGCTGCATGATCAGCCTCTCGCTGCTCTTGACGATCCTTGTCATATGGTTTGTGTTGGAGAACACAATCCTCGACAGATTCGTGAGATTCATCGTCACCCCATACTTGGGTAATCACAGTTCTTTAGAAGTCCTTGTAAATGATCTATATACAGAATTGAATGTACTTTTAACCCGCAGTGGTCATTTGGGCCAGCGCTGGCATAATGAGCGCCAAGGGTTCGGACCCAGATGTTCCGGATGAAACAAAAAACTTCGTCCTCAGCATCTTGATCATCGGGAGTGTCATGTTCATACTACGATGCGTTCTCATCGCCTTGAAGCAGTGGAAGAAACCACTGGCTTAAGACTGCATTTACAGTTACAACACCTCTGCACTTTCATACATTGATGTAATGCTTTTTAACACTTACGACTATGACAACTTCGAATGAAGTTCATGATCAATAGATGGAATATTAGTAACACCAAATTCACCTTCCCACCTTTCCAAGCCTCGTGTCCGTCTTGGGGTCGGCTGTAAGCTTTTGCACCGACTCGATGGTAGCGTTTACGGTGTCTTGCAGATCTCTCAGCCTCTGCACCTTGAGCAGCTGAAGGATTTTTAGCGCCTGGTAGAGGCCCTCGTCAGCCCTGTGCTGTTTCGCCACGTTCATAGTGTGGTCTTCCAGGTGGACCCTCTGCATACTCTTCTTCTGGCCTTTCTTCTTTCCGCCGTCTCTAGGAGATGTCTTCACATTGACCTGATCGTCTAACCTGTTGAGGTAGGCGCAGCATGCCAGTAAAGTGATCTTGGGCTCCGAGGGGTGTGGGATAATCTTAAGGGTAACTGCCAGCTGATTGACGGCCTCCCTAAACTTGGTGCTCCCCAGGTCCACCCCAGTAAGTGGATCTCCGGCGTTGTCGACATTGCTCTCTTTCTTGCCTGGGGACTGCTTTTGCTTTCGTTCCGCTTCCTCGATCTGGTCCAACTTCTCCGTGAACTCCAGCTCGACAGCTCGGCCAAGCAACCAAACAAGGCGGGTATTTTTACTGGTGTGTAAGTCTAAGGGACACTGGAGGGCCGTGAGATACTCTTCGAAGGCGCGATCCCAATCGTCTCTACTGGCGGAGAGGTTTCTGAGGTTGGACCGGCGCTCCGGAGACCAATGGCGAATTCGCTGGTCCTCTAGCCAGACAACGACGCTGCGGAACTTTTTCGAGTCTTGGGCGGAGAAGCCGTTTGTGTCGAAATAGCCCAGGTAACTGAGGCGGCGTCGGAAGACTCCGTCAAAGCCGACACCGGGGGAAGCGCCAGCCCCGGGGAGAGCCCGCGGCAGTGCCATGCTGCGACCGGACTCTGGAGACTTGGGCTGCCTGGAGCCCGGAGGTGGGACCTGAACTCTTTAAGTTCCACGATCCACGTAGGCGACAGCTTGGCTCGCTCGCTGCCTGCCGGTCGTATTGTTTTGATTTGCTGGCTGCCGGATGCAGACAGAGATCCTCCTGAGCTCGGCCGAGGTCTTCTTCCTTCCCGGTCCCTCCTCCTCGCACCTGTGGTTCACGTCACCCACCCACTTGGACTTGAGATTCCTGAACTCAGACCAGCTGTGGGCTGACTTCACAAAGTTCATTCCAAGAAGGCGCGGAAGTTCACTGTGGTGTCTTTGCACGTCAGTTGAACGTTTGTTTACTTTTCAAAAGACAGCTTGAGCTCGCTGTTACTTCTGAAAACACAGGTCATTGCGGTAGATTCAGACTGACGAACTGTTGTCTCTGGTCGGTGTCGTCACATCACCGTCTTGGCGGTGACGACAAGCATGGTCGACGAAAACCTCTTAGGGTGGCATTCTCCCCAAGAGGAAGACACTGTCTTCTTTCTCGAGGTGGATCTGGCCGGCGGCGACAGCCCCTCGAAATTCTTCCTGCTCCCGAAGAGCGGTGTCTCGCTTGCCCAGTCGCCGGAAGAGGCCGTTGTCATTCAGACAATTCTCGCCGCTGCCATCAATGACGCCAAGAGCGAAGACGCCTACAGGCTCCGCCAGCCACCCCAGGTTTGTCTCTCTCAAAGAGAGGGTGTAGAGAAACACTGATGCATGCTCACTGTACGTCTTACAGTCTGTCCCGCAAGTAATTTCTAAGGGCCTGAATCACATTATATGCTTTACTGGAGGGTGTTGAAGTTGAATTTTGATGCGGAACATTTAGACGTGAAACTTGGGCACAATGTCGAGTAGAGAGCTTCAATGTCAAGGCCTCCCATTTTGGTGCTATAGCGCTCAGACGGACGCCAACTGGAGAAGGATATGAACAAAACACGTCGACGATCTGGACGGGTCTCGAGCAACGTTCACTGCTGAGGTCGACGATCTGGACGAACTCGTAGCTCCTCCGGACTGTCGAGACTCGTAGCAACTCCTTTGAGGGCTTCGAGGAATTCCATCATTGAATAGACGTGAGAAGTCTATGGATTCTAAGAGGGCCAGGATTGCCGCATGAAAATTTCAGACAATTTCATCAACACTGGTGTGCCAGTCTCTCCAGTTGGCTTCCTTTTGACCACCGTAGCACTAAAGTAGGCTTGACATTGCACCTCTGTACTCATGTTTGCGCCCGAGTGTCATATCTACAAGTTTCATATCAAAATTCCACTTCAATACCCTCCAGTATAGCGTATGAGGTGATGTCAGGCTCTTAGACATTATTTATGGAAAGGATTGCACAGTAGGCGTAGGTACCTTGCATAGTGTGAGCCATAAAAAGTGCAATCAAGATTCATGGTACGAGATAAGAGAGAGCAGTGAGGTTGACCAGAGGGATGAGCAGAGGATAAGAGGAAGGGCAACTTCAGTGACATTGGTAACGTGAATTAATAGACGCCCACAGGAGACAAGGAAGTTGCCAGAAAGGGGCAATTGGGTTCAAATTGTAAATGAGTTGAACAACGGAGAGGATCTAACACACTATTTACCATGAATGACAAGCTATGTGTGCTTTTCAGGTCGGCAGTTTAACCGCTGTAAAGTGGGACGACGGTATCTTCTATCGAGCGATGGTGCTGGACTATCTAGACAGAACGGGGGACTTGCTTTCCGTGCGCTTGATCGACGCCGGAAAGGAGGGCGCAGTCAATAAGGATGACTGCTTCACCCTTCCACCTAAGCTGCTAAATGTGGCACCGCAGGCTCTGTGCTGCAGCCTCCTCGATTGGAAGGAGGATCAAGACGATCGCGAAGTCAGGACAAGTTTCAAGAAAATGTTTGTACCTCCTGCGCGGGTCTTCGCCTGTCCAAAGCCGTCTCATGCCACAGATATTAGTTCGCCCGAGTACGTGGCTGACCTCTTTGTCCAGATTCCTGCGACGGCTCTCTTAATGGGCCATTTCCAGTCAACGTTTACGTCAACAACCTTCCGAGAAGAACATGACATGTCCATGGTCAAAGATGAAACTCCACTTCAACGCCATTTTGACGCCATGATTGACTTCGAGGAAAAATCCAAGCATGAGACACCTTTCGTGAACAAGCAGGCCATCACTGAAGCGTGGGTATCCTCTGGAACCATCTCGACTAAACCAAATAAGCTGGAGATTGCCACTGACGGCCCACAAGCAAGAGGACCAACTCTTCCAAGCTTCGACTGTCCTTTCACTCCAGGAGTCGCACGTTCTGAACATCAGGAGAAAGAGCATACACAAAAGCAAAGTGTCAAACCGTTCCAGAAAGAGATTGTTGTCGCCCCACACAGGGTCAACTCGTCTTCATTGGTCAAGAGTGTCAAAAAGGCGACCGTCCCGCCGTTGCATCAAAGTGCTAAGAGTACATCCCGCTCAGAAGACGGAACTCGCGATGGAGGTCTTAATTCTGGTGTCCCTGATGGCCCAGATAAGCCCTTCCTGGCCAGCAAGCTCGGTCGAATTTCGGCGATGGAAATTCCCCCTGAAATTCACTTCCTGCTGGCCAACACGACCTCTCCCATGATGCCGAACCACTTCCATGTGCACGTTCTTCGGCATCCGCTGATGGATTCTTTTCCAGACTTGATGATGCAGCTTTCACTCTTTTGGAAAGAGCCAGTGAACTGCGGCCCGTTACAGCTCAGAGGTTTAGCCACCGGGACTATGCTGGCTGTGAATGAATTTTCTGGTGAAGTCCATCGAGGCGAATACAAAAGAGAACTCGGTGACCAAGGGGCGGAAGTTTTCCTCGTCGACTATGGGGACACCATCGAGGTTGCTCCAGAAAGACTCAGGTTGTTGCCTGCTAAGTTCTGTCAACCTCCTCCACTGGCCCTGAAGTGCTCGCTCCACGGGGTGAAGCCCCCAAACCTGGATGGTTGCTTCCCGCCAGAGGCTTCTCAGATCTTTGCCGAGCTTTCAGGCCAGGAGTTAACAGCCGTGGTGACCAAGAAGCCGGAAAATGAGTTAGAGTCATTTGAGCTGGAGGTGACGATGCCGAACAATAAGAATCTCGCAGTTGCATTGGCAAAGAAGGGACTTGTCAAAGATGTCTTCGACGTCGTGGAAGAATGCAATCCGGCGGGTGTGGATCCCATGAAAGAGGACTACTATGCGCTGGCGAACACCTACGGCAGTCCGTTGAACCACTTGCAACTGCCCAAAGAACCTCAGACCTGCAGGTTTTTTCGCGACAAGGGCAGCTGCCTTAAAGGAGATGTATGCCCCCTTCTTCATGCCGCCAATAGCCCAGGTGAGGATGACATTGTTGTCTCTCATGTAACCATGTAACATGTCTTTGTTTCCTCCCGCAGGCCAACCTTTGGGCCCGTCTGAGTTTCGGACTTCTGCTCACAAGGAGTTACATGTACCTTCAAACCCTGACGCGCAGATGGTCGTCAGAGTCTCACACATCAGTCGCCCCGACTCATTTTGTTGCATCCTGCCATGGGGTCCGGTCGACTTGAGCCTCACAGTATCTGATGTGTTAGGTCAACTCGAGAAGACGGGGGCCAGCGAGAATTTAGACCAACTTACGGAGCGCATGACGAAGCACTACGAAGCTCATAATTTCACCGGACGAAGGGTGAGCAGAAGCATAACGGCAGCTGTAGTCCTGAAGGTGTTCTCCATCTAACAGTTGGCTGCTATCGCGTTGACTCGTATGTACGTGATAGGACTGGCCGGGAACCTCTTACATAAGGACTTGTTGGGCGAATTGCATAATGTCTTCCCGAGCTGCCAAGTAATGTCGATCTAGGAATTTTTTAAGGACTGCTTAGCTTGGTAAATGGCCGCCACATCCGTTAAACAGGGAACTATTTGAGAACTCTTACGACCTCTCTGTGATAAGTCCTTATTTCAGAGGTCCAAGGACTGGCGAAATACAAGTTCAGTGTACAAGTGTAGCAGGTAGTCCAACTCCCTCAGACACATATACTGAGGCCAGGTCAAAAAATGGGAAGATTCGTCGAAGAAGGTCAAAAAGATGAAAATAGAATCTGCTATATATAGTTTTCATTTACGGCTGTCTGTTTGTTAAGAGGGCCCCTTGTCATTTAAGGTTAGTTGTTTGACGAAAAACAAGTTTTTCTCTTGAGGCGATGAGAGTTAAATTTGAGAGTAAGCATAACTTCCTTTTCTATTCAGACATGCAGTCAGTCAATTTTCTACAACTAATCGACTTTCTCCACCGTCCATTTGCAGGTCAGTCACTCCCCAAGAAATCAGCCTCAGATTATTATTATTACACATAGTGACAGTTACAGTCAGTGTGTTGTATCAAGTGATTGAAGCTAGGATCTGATGTCTGCTCAATAGGAGTGTTTTTTGAAGACTGACTCAGTTAGACAAACAAAGGGGTAGAAACATGCAATCTGTAATATGAGAACGAATGCCTGCAGCAAGGACCGAAAACATGTTATCATTTCGCATGATACGACACTGAAAAAAAAGTCGATCAGGCAAAGAAAAAAGGCTTTGCAGTTGCATGAAAGAAGAAACAGTAGTGTTTTAGCTTTGCCCCACAACACTTTACTGTTTGCAATCCCTCTACACAGGGATGTTTCGTCAACGACCTTAAATGTGAAGTGGAAATGCTTTTTTCTAATTCTAAATGCCATATTAAAGCACTGCTGTCCAATGAAATTGGAGAAGTGGCTGCTTAATTTGCCTTAGCAAGCCTTCAAAGTTTCCAGAGTCAGTAATGTTCTTGCCTTATATTCAAAAACTTGAACCCTCGTGGGGCAGGATTGAAATTGACTTTTTGGAAAAAGTGATTGGCGCCATTTTGATCATTTGACCTTACCCGACAACTCCCCAGTGCACTCCGTCAAATTCAAAAATTGATGGTTTCATACGCCCCTGAGGTTTGGGTGATAAAAAAATGGGTCTACCCACTTCTGGTGCTGATAAACATTTCTGGAAGGCATTATGAATGTACAATTATTGGGCAATTAATTGCTTGGATATTACCTCATCCCATCTTGGACGTAGTTTCAGCTGAACCAAGCTATCCCGGACAAACTCCGGGTACTTTCAGCTAATATTAAATCACAAGTCTTTAATAATTAAGGTCGAGGTTTTCCCCTCGGAGCTGGTGGCCGTGAAGAACCGCGACAACAGAGGCGACATCAGTTGGGTTCGCGCTCGCGTGATCGAGTTTGACAGCAGCAACAGAACGGTCACGGTGAAGTTCGTGGACTCGGGTCACCCTGAGCATATCTCGCTCGCAGACGTCCGAACCCTGGAGCCTCAATTCCTTCATTTGCCGCTGCAAGCTTTCGAATGCTCCCTGGCTGGAGTTGCTCCGATGAATTCCATCTCCTGGAGCTTGGACGAGTCAAAGTGCTTTGCCGAGATCGTCGGGGACGGCAAGGACTTCGTAGCGTCGGTGAGGCCGAGGACATGCACTGGCACTGACGCCTGTCAGGTCACTCTGAGGACGCTAGACGAGTGCGAAGGACAAGAGGGCCCTGACGTAGGCGAGGCCATGATCGCTAAGGGTTTTGCCAGAAGAGCTTGGGACGGAGACCTTAAAGAAGGAACGAAGATATGCCCAGGCTGAAATCCCATATATTCTAAGTGAATGCATGACTCGATGTTTGTGGTTAAAAGTCTTTATTCCGACTCTCATTTGCTATATACAAAAGTAAGAAGACAAGTACAAAGTATAAATATGGAAGTGCATAGCTACAAAAAAAAATAGCTATACCGTAACGTAATACTCAATTTCCATCAATAGTAAATGTTGGTCCTTTCTCAAACCAGGTTCGATTGTATCAACAAATTATGACATGATCTGTTGAAATCGTTTTTGTTACCTGAAGGTTTGGGGGAGGGGGAAGCTTAAAAGAGTTATAAGTTATAACATGGAAAAGAAGAAGCCATGGTAAATTACTTTACTTAAGTTGGGCTAAGTTACGTTAGATTAGACAGCAATGAAAATGCATTGACGAAGGTGATAACTTAAAAATAGCTCGCTCCTTTTTGCTGTTTCTTTGTCACTGTTGACTGCAACAATGTACTATGTGATAAAGCAGAGGTTTAGATGGAACAAGGTGGCCGCCAGTGTCCGGCTGGCTCACTTTCTATTCGGAAAGAGCTCCTGCAAGTTCTGCATGGTGGCCTGGATCCGCTTACCGAGATCTTCAATCTCTTCTCGGTCTGAGCTGAGGGACTTTTGCAGCTGCAGCAAGTAAACGATGGCATTCATGACCACGTTCAGCTCGCTTTTGTTCTGTCTCACCATTTTATCCTCGATCACTGCGTGCAGGCGATTTTTGGCGTCACAGATGCGCTTGCGCCTTCGCCGCTCCTCCATCTTATGTGACTCCTGCTGCGCATTAGTACGCGGTTTCTTGGACTTGTTCCGAGAAGTCTGCAGGTCTTGAATTACGGCCATTAGTACCATAGATGGGTTTTCTTCTGCTACTTCTCCTCCTTCCATCAGGCAAACGGCGGCCCCTCCGCCAGCAGCGGCAGTGGCGGGAGGCTCTTCATTCGCTGAAGCGGTGCAGCTACCCGCGGCGAGGGGGGCGTCGATATGGTGGCTATTGGCAGAGCTGATGACGGGGAAGATCAACTTCTCAGGCGAGAATAAGGTGCCCGGGAAGGTCAAAGGTAGACCTTTGTCACTTCCACCCATAGTTGGTGCCACGTTGTTGAATGTGGCATCATCCGGCGCACGGTTGTCAGTAGCGGTGGCCCCTTGTGTGGTGCCCGCTTCGTCGATGGTGTTGACAGCGGCATCACTAGCAGGGGCGTGGACGATCTCCAGTAAATGCTTCAGTGCTTCGTAGTCCAGATCTTCATCAGCGCTGATCTTGTCAAAGACATCCATTTTTGGTAGAGGAGACTGGCATGGAGGCGACATGACGCCGGCTTCAGGGTCCTCAGTCCTGGTAGAGCTGTCGAAGCCTGAGTCTTCTGCTGCTGAAGTGAGGATCCTGGATGCGCTCAGCTTAGGATCTAATCCAAATGACAGCAGCTCATCTTCAAGAAAGGTCGTCTGGACGACGTCGGCCTCTGTAGCAGCATCTGTGGGAGGAACAGTTACACGCTCTGTAAACATACATATGGACCTGTTCATGATGCTGTGGTTGTGGGCGACAACTTTGCGTGTAATTTGTCGGGAGAAATATCACTTACTTGTGCTGATGCCATGGAAAGAGGCAGGAGCAAAATTGACCAGGCCGTCAATGTGCACAGTAACAGTTCCAAGAGCCTTCTTGCCCTTGCTCTTCTTCACCTCCTTCATGGTCTTGGCGGCGGAGAAGCTCTTATTGATGCCTGCAAACTCCATGGCCATGGCGAGGGGATCGTTTTCCTGGAACAAGGGAGGACTTAGTGAGCTGCCCTCCAAAAAAGGAATCCGAATGTATCAGACCCTTTCTGGCATGAATCAAACGCGCTTGACGTCACTGAAGTGACATGAAAAAAAGAACATTTGACCTCGCCATCACTGTACTTGACCCCTAGGACAGATTGAATATATTTTTACCCCACTCAAAAATCAGTTTGACCACATCTGAACAGGTGGTTCCATTCTCATGAATGTTTTTAGTGGGGAGGAGCGGAGAGGGAGAGTGGATCTGGATGCTCAGTACAGCTTGAAAACGAAACGATGATAATCAGTAATCTAGGGGGAGGGGGGAGACTCATGATTGACAGCAGCATGCTAGAAATTAAGCTGAGTCCAGATTAGAAGGGATTTTAACGCTCATCTGCAAAGGGAGAAACATGCACAGAGAGAAAAGCTGCGGTTCTCATAGATGACAAGAACCGCGCGCCAAAACCCTCGGTACACAATGAGATGAAGAAGTAACTGCTGGAGACAAATCTTCTCCAAATAATCCCTGACTTCCTTATCACAATTGGTACATTAACTCTGTGCCATCTCAGGTCTTCGTGCATCAATCAATGCGTCAATTGGCGAATGCCCACTGGTACTTTTGAACGTTTTGGCGATTGAATCATAATTGTTGGATGTTGAACTTCTGCTTCCGCCAGAACAACTCGAAGCCACGAATGCGCCGTTATTCTTCAGCATGATGCTTACCTTAGAGGAGGAGTTAAGGTTGCGTCGAGTTCGAGGTTTCCGTCCTTTTTTGGCACTCGGCTTGAAGGCCACGGTACGAATAACCTGTGCAAGATCACAAAGAGTGTCAACTTGTGCAAGATCACAAAGAGTGTCAACCTGTGCAAGATCACAAAGAGTGTCAACCTGTGCAAGATCACAACGAGTGTCAACTTGTGCAAGATCACAAAGAGTGTCAACTTGTGCAAGATCACAACGAGTGTCAACCTGTGCAAGATCACAACGAGTGTCAACTTGTGCAAGACCACAAAGAGTGTCAACCTGTGCAAGATCACAACGAGTGTCAGCCTGTGCACTAGAGCGGCGTTGTGCTTTTAATCACAATCGTGCCACAGAACTGGAACGATGAGTAAAGTCCTGAATGGTCTCTCAAGTCCATAGAGAGTTCCATAAGTCTAAGAAGACCGATCCAGTCCAAGATGCCCCCAGCCCTTACAAGACGAGCAGACTTCCTGACGACGTTCACACGTTCACAACAATCCCGTCCTTATCTATGCTAGATCTTACTTATGGGCAGAAAATAAGTACAGTAGAACAGTGACAAAAACACCCGATATAGGAACAGACTTCACTGCTCTGTTTCTTTTAAACAAGGCCGCTTGTAAAAACTTTTGGGCCTAGAACGGATGGTGCTCTTATAAGCGACTTCTACTGTACTGGACTAGAGGATGGTAGACTAATCGAGCCTCCGATTTAGTTAATCGGACATTAATCGGCTAAGATCTACTGTGATAGATTGAGACCGTTCTTGCTTCATTTCCTCCGTTGTGACTTGCGTACGGAAGTGAAACGTCTGCAATAAGCAGCCGTGAAAAGACTCACAAGCATGCTGAACTAATCTGAACTCTTACCTTGACGCTTCCCTCCATGGTGTCGATCAACAGTTGTGTCCGTGGATGCAGAACCTTGAAAGCACATCCAATTCGTCCCACAGCTGAAAGTGAACTGACGGCTGGTGATGCCAACGAGTCGGCTCGACTCGGCGACTCGCCAAAACGAGTCGGCTCGCGAGCCGACTCGTGTCGATTCGCAAATTTTGTTCTTATTCACTAGGTGCTTGCGAAGAGTTCGTGTAGCAATTAATTTTGGTAGGTTAGATTGAGCAGGTGTTGAATCATTTCTGACTCAGTATCAGTTTGGAATGCCCCGGCTCGCTATCGGCTCGGATTGCCAGTTGTTTACTCGGAATGCCCTAAATCGGTATCAACTCGAGCTCAAGGTCCTCGTGACTCGGATCGGGTCGCCAAAAATCCGGCTCGTTGGCATCACTACCGACGGCTCACCGACTCTCACCCAGGGGAGCGAGGCACCTGGTGATTGGCTGAATTCTCCTGCTCCTCCCCCACCGTGGTCTGGAGGCAAAGTTTGAAAGTTTCCGAAGGATACATCTGCGAACCCCAATCCCACCCCAGCCTCACGGTACATGAACATCCATAGAGGGTGGAAGAGGCAAATGGCCGTTGACCTCGAGCAGCTCGGCGGTGGTTGGCAGTGCCAGGAGGTTGAGAGAGGCTCCTGCATGATTCATCATGACGTTGCTCTTTCAATAGGCACTTGGTTGGCCAATGGACACGATGCAGTCGGGATTCCATGAAGAAGAAGCCACGAGCTCACACATGAGCGTGGCGGACCAGAAATGGAGGCTGTGTAGTTCGTACGAGTGAGCTATCGAGAACATTCAAGGTGTTCCCTGACAAAAAGAGCTTTGTAGATCGACTTGGGGAGTAAAGTGACTTCTGGCCTCCCAAAGTCAAACATAAGTTGTTCCTTACTGTTGAAGGTCAGTGCAGGAAAACGCTACATTGTCGATGTAACTGACGATGCAATTTGTTCATTGGTTCTGATCCTTTACAATACATCTGCAGGACTTATACAACGAAATGAATTTATACTTTACGTCAGATAACTCGGTCATATGGAAGAGGCCTAAAAACTGATTTTCAACTTTGAAAGGTCATAACTTGTACTGTCAACAAAATTCGATTTGCAAATAAGAATTTTGAATCTCTTCTTTTAAAGAAGGACAAGAGTCGGTCTCACGCTGCCTCAGCAATCAGCCTCACCTGACATGCGTACATGGGGTTCATTTTGATCCGCCTTGTACAAGCTGAAACAAAGATGCCAAATGACAATGCCGCGGAATTGTATCGCAGGGGCGGGACCATTTCTTTGCCCACAGCTGCCAGCCACAGAAGGTCCAACATGCAGACCGAGGAGGTGACAGCTGTCTCTCTGTCTGAAGAGTCCCACAAGATCACTTATGACACCACCCCGATCTGCCTCAGAACCTCTATTCGCCGTGTCTAGAACAAGAGGATCAACGAGGGCTGCAGCCATATGAAAAAAACAGGGAAATCGCCTGTGGAGCCCGTGCCAAACAACGACATCTTGAGCAGGAGCATCGAGGTGGCAGAGGTGGCCTAATACGCCATCGACGCCATCTCCGTGAAGCAAATTTCGCCGGGTCTCGACCTGTGCAGCTCTCGGTTACTTAGCAAACAGGGGATGCATCCGGATGCCACAGCAAGAGATATTCAATCTTGTCCAAAGCGCAAAGCGCCAAACTCAAGTGCCAGTTGTTCAGTTGATCGACTGTAGCCGCCCGCTGCTTTGAAACTAAATGCAATAACATAAAGGCGACTTTGAGATAATCTTATCAGGAAGAATGTAATCTTTGCTTACTCATATTTTGCACAACAGAAGATTGGAACCCCAAGGAATCCCTCGAGAGTGAAAAGTAGCACGGGCGTTGCAAGCTGAAGCACAGACTTGGAAGCTTGATAGTTCAGGTCCAAGCTTGAGATGGAGACCTCGCGCCTCAGAAACTTGAGGACTGATATTTTCGACTCAAGCCTTTAAGCTTTTTCATGCCTGTAGCTAAGCAAGGTTTCTTTAATCAGAAAAAAATCTCATATAGTTGACACTGAATAACCAGTAGCAAATTCTTTTTCACTAAATTTCTCAATGTCTCATCAATTTTCTACTTTTTCCCCCTCAATCACTAAAGTTGAAGAAAATCACATGTTTGAGGAAAAAGGTAAGTTCTTCACGCTGGCAAATTTAACTGGGATCCTCTCGTGAGCCTTGAACACGTCTTTCACCCGTTCCTCTGTTTTGAAAATAGTGTTCAAGGCTGACTCAAGAATCAGTAAGATTTGCTCATGAGAATACCTTTACTTAACGTTATTTTTTTTCGTTAAACAATGACTGTTTGTTCGAAAAAAAATTAGTGATACTTTCTTTCATGCATTGATTTTCACGAGGTCAGAATGATTATTTTATCGGAGAGCAAGGGCAAGTAGATTGAAAGCTTGAGGTCAAGGATAAACAGGCCGGCGATGAAGGCGTAGACGGCCCCTTGTGTGATGGTGGTAAGGAAACAGGCGACCCTACACCACACCTTGGGCGAGCTACACCAGCGCACGTAGCAGATGGAGCAAAGGCCCAGCTGCTCCTCATCCTCCAAATGAGCCATGTCTACTGTCATGCAGATGTGGAGCTACTACGATCAAGAGCTCCGATCGACGCCAAGGTCAATATCTTAACAAGTACAAGCAGTGACTGTCCAGCACTCTTGATTATACAACACAACAGCGAATAGAACAGACGATTCAGGCGGCGCAGTTGTGCCAGAGCGATCGCCTTTTATTGTACTGTAAGAGTGCAAAAGTCCGTACGAATTTATGACCTGTCAACTTTTCGCTGCTGACAGACGAGTTGAGCGTATCGGAATTCGACTTCACACCAGTGTCACTTGGTCAGGGGCACTTAAGCCTCGCCCCTACTTGGGCTCGGGGTCGGCTACGTTGGGCTTTAGAAATCTTTGACGATGCAGCTCAATCACTATCTGAGCTCAGTTGATTTTTACCGCCCATGAGCTCTCAGCTCCAGGGCTGTCTTCGAGCTGTTGCCTCTACTCGAGCTCAGCTCTCGGCTCGACTCGCAATAAGACAGCCCAAAGCCTTCCCTACAGCTCTGAGCCCACTGACGCTTCAGTAGTTAGAGCCAGTGATCCTTTAAGTTGTTTGCTCTCCACAAGAACCCTTTGCTACCGGTTCTACGAGAACCCGAACCCGAATGTACTATTGGTGCAAGCACATAAGACAGGTCAGATGTGACTGAGGGCGCGTTTACACAATGGTGGACTTGTGACACATTAGTCAGATCACGCTTTTCAACTCTGTCTGCTAAGCATCAAGTATAGCATAAAAGATATCTTGCAGACTTTGCATAGATATATTTTTAATAAGCAAAAGTTGAGCAGCCACCATATTCAGATTTTATCCAGTTAAGAAATAAACAGCATCCGTTACATTTCTGAGGTAAATATCATATGCAGCAAACATGTGATAGTATGACTGCACACATGCATACTGTGTACTACTTGTCAGACCGAGTGCAAACTTCTCAGCTAACTGATATGTGCTAGACCGACCGTAGCCTCACTCCGATTCGTACCCCATCCGCGTTCGAGTGTACCCACTCTTGACGCCATGAGCGGCACCACCTCTGTTCTCGGCACCACCCTCCCAATGGACCGGCTCAAGGTCCGGAAGGAGTCTCTTTTCGTACCGGACTTGGATCAAGTTGCAAAAGGTTGGCATTAGTGGAAGTGTGCTAAGCATGAGAATCGCATGCGTATCTGAGTGCAAGTCACGTCCTTGTCACTGGCAACGAGGGTCAACCTTAGTTCGTCCTTAGCTTTGCAGGAGGGTCTCAGCAAGAACTTTGCGCAGGTGTCTGTGTCGGTTGTGGACTGCCCCGACCTTATGGAGAGCCCTTACTGCTTGGCGTCGTCAGGTACGAGAACCTTGATGCAGAGATTTGTGTCCTGACCGCATGACATGGACAGGTCTGTGTGGCAGCCCCCGGATCCTCGAGATCGGCGGTCCACCGTTCATGACGCCGGTTCCGCAAAAGGAGAAGGTCTATGACATGGCCTCGTTTCCTCGTGTGAGTATTAACTACACATTCCAAAAGCTAGGACTTGACTGACCGAGGGCCAGCTCGGTTTCCCAAGGTGTAGCCGAGGGAAAGCAAGTGGCTTCAAGCTCATCGAGGGTCAAAAAAGTCCGTTTTAGAAGAGGGAATTTGTAATTTGCCGCGCGCACTCTTCTTTTCAAATTCGGTGCCAAAAAATTAAAATTTTATGCAAATGGTCACAAAAATGGTGCCCCCAACAATTTCCACAAAGTTCACGATGATGGAGGCCATGGTGATGGTGACGAGAACAAGGAAAGCAAGGATGTGTGGCACGAGAAGAACAAGGTGGGCAAGGAGAACAAGTCCTGGAGCAAGATACAGCCGTCAGAGGACTACGGACCGAATACTTTTGAACCCGGTCGCAGTACAATATAAAGTGCAGGGCCGAAAAGAAGAATGCGTGCGACAAATCCACAAGCACAATGATCAGTTGTGAAGTCCGGATCTTCAGATCTCCGAGACGGCGCCCGGCAAGGACGAGCTCATCATCGGTGCTGGGGCAGCCAATTACTATTACAAGAAGCGTAACGGAGAGGTGTGACTAGACTTTCGTGTTGCTCCGTTTTACATGACGTGCATACAATTCTGACACAGATGATGCCCAACCTCTTAGTGCGAGGAGACGACGGCCGAGTGGTTCAGAAGACTGTTGTGGCCTACACCAAGGACTCGGACGGCTCCTACTTCACGGAGAACCTGCCGGAGACGGAGACGAGAAACTCCATCTTGGGGAACTTTTTCCTCTCCGAGGGGAAACCTGGAAAGGTGGAGTGTTACGTCTGTGTAAACCATAAATTGTGTGCATTGAGAATTCGATTCAACCATCTCATAGGTCCTTGAGGTCCGCTGCAAGACTCGAACGGGCCAGGACAATCTGGTCTCAGCCATGCGCAAATCCCTGCTTGCCGCATTCCCCAAGGAGTGTGTGGCCATGGGCGGAACCTTCCTCGTGGCCAGCGGAAAGCTCCGGATCCACGTCATGCCCGGTTACGATGCCTTCTTTATTCTGTTTAGCGAAATGTTGCACAACGCAGAAAAGTCGACCGTGACACACTTATTCGTGATCTGAACCTCTTCCAAACGTTGCCAGGACAGAACAGTCCCTGAAAGTTTGGACTTCTATTCAGATTTCTCTGATTGCCCTATCAAAACGGACCAGGAACTGCAGCAGTGGCTCAACTTCTACGAGGTGTCTACCCCGTTCGTCTGCTTGTCCGTGTTTGCATCGCAGGACACGCTGGTAACATTAATTTGTCAATGCATGATTATGCGAATACTACAATCCTTATAAAGATTGATGATGATTACAAGCATAACAGTGCAGTAACAATCAACAGAATTTGGATTTACGCCTGGAGCACTCCCACGGATACAGCGGGCGCGGCGACGGCGGCCACTACCACTACGACACTACACCGGACACCGTCGAATATGTGGGCTACTTCAACGTAGCGAATAGTGAGAGATCCACGTCACCCTGTACACAAGCTGAAATTCATTGGTCGCTTTCTCCTTATTCTACAGCGTGCTATCGGGTGGATGCACCCGGGGAGACACATCAGATCGGAAGAGACTAGGATGCAGCAATCAAAACACACGCACTTACACAACTCTCATGTATTCTATGTTCGTACATGGGACAGTGGGAAGCAAATGACAGCTGACATTATAAACGCCTAAGATGCGAGCCTCTCAAAAGGAAAGTTTTGTTGGAGTGACAACTACAGACTAGCGCGGAAGAGAATCTAGTAGTAATAAGTTGTAACAAATCACAATAATTTCGCTTCCAAATACGTTCCTGCTCAGTAGATCGTCTCCTCGCTCTCCTCCGAGCCGGCCGACAATGTCTTGAGTAGGTTTTGCATGGCGCTAATGGGAATGAGCGTGCCAACGATGCGCTTGTTGTTGCTCAACTTAAGTCTGACAACCTGGAGAGGGACATAATTAGTACATGAACGGTCATTGAGCAATTTAGTTGTCTTTCCCACCTGCATCCTTGAATTTGCACCTCTCCTGTTCCCATCATAGGTGAGAACTTCCTCCACCTGAGTCCATACTGACAACACAGATCCAGCTAGGACGTTGTATGTCTTTCGCCGCAATCCCACTTCGCACTTGACGCCCATCGTGGAGTTCTTGCAGTTGCCACGCCTTGAAGGAGTAACGCGTGAGTACAAGTCACAATATGCGAGCTTACATCAACATACCAGTAGGCGTGCGAGCATTTCTTGGCCGATGATGAGTACTGTTCGTTCCAGTGAGGCTCTGCCTCGTCGGCAGTCACCTTCTTGTATTTCTTCTTGAGTTCTGCCAGTGTCTCCTGACGCACTTGTTGTCCTGTGTTGGGACGGTACAGCACGAACGACTTGCTCGTGGACAAAGAACCCTTTTTACGAGTAACTTGCACGGCCAGAACGGCAGTCTTCTTGTTGTTCCGAACCTAAAAATTCGGCAAGGTACATGATATTACAGTCAGTGCCAAAGTGACACTTTCATGGGTACACCATCGGTGTACCACATGTCTTGTCACCTACCTGGTGTGACACATAGAATCCTTCTTCTGTTCCTGCCAGCTCTGACCACTTGTTCTGGGCGTTCTCCCAGCTGAGACCTCGTTCGACAGTAAGAACGTGGAGTTCTATTTTGGCGGTGCCTGTGGCGTGACGCCGGAGGAATGTGTGCGTCTTCACCAGCTCGACATTGTCTTCTTCCGTTAGGCCCACGTCCAGAATACCCTGGAAGAAGAAGTTCGCCGTGAGAATGACTACTCAATACTGGGTCAATGTCAGAGTGAGTGCTTCCTCATGTGGAAGATCTAGGCTCGAGTTTTGCCCCAGGATGTCACTGTTTGTAACAGGCTTATCAGCACACAGGTAGCAAAGATCCTGCTCATCGGGTCTCACATGAGAGTGAAAGCAGTGTTCAGCACGATAGGACCATTGCGCCCCGATGATTACTGGCATGTAAATTACGCTACGAACAAGACTAAGTTAAAATTTTCTGAGATAATGACCCTCTTTACGTACCTGGTCATAGCTGCCGGACCGCTTCGCCTGCGTAACGATGGCGGAAAGGGTGTCGGAAAAGTACTTAAAGAGTAGGTTTTGAAGCTCCACCTTCATCCCGAGAATGCGGTTAAGAAACTTTGACATATCGTTGTGTCCCTTGTCGAGTACGATGGCGCCAGGATTATCCTCACTCTGCGTGATCAGCCCAACTCCCACTAGGCCATCAGCTACGGCCTTAAAAAAGTCTCCTTTGTACTCTTGAGGCGGTGGCACTACCGGCGCTTCATAGCCCATAATGGCCTTGAAGGTAGCCTCCAAAGCAGCTCGCCCGTACTTGTTGTCTATGTTGAAGCGAGAGAGGTCGCGGGATTCGGTGGCACGACGGTCGCCGTGAGTCAGAGCGCCCTAGGGAGAAAAAAGATGCAATGAAGCCAATCATCATTGTCACATTATTCTTGACGGCACCGCATCAGGTATTAGGGTCTTGAGCACGTACGAAGACGCAAACGACCCCAAAGACTAAAACCACGCAATTGGACCAGTACACGTGGTTCGGGTTGCAAATGCTTGCGTCTGGTAGCATGGATAGATCGAAAATGAACATCATGATTGACGAGACGAAAGGCTCTGCTCAGTTGCACGACTCTTCTGTTCCAGAGGGGATTTTGCCTTCGTTGGAGAAATCTTTACTCTTTTAACCATTTCTATAATCTCGCCCATCGCAGGATGTCGTTCCTGCGGACCTCCTGCTCTTTCTTGGTCCAACTAAACTTCAAGTTTAACAAGACTCTTTCCCTCCAGGTTTGTTTTCTGCTCTCCTGTCGTCCGGTTTAACCTTTCTATTCGCAGGGCCCCTTTTCCTCCGGATTTCCTTTGAGGTTGGAGAATCATCAGTTCACTTTAAGGTTGGTTTCTTTCTCGTATCGATCCTTCAAGCTCTTTTAACGACTGAAACTTTTTTTAGTCTTCCGTTCCACAGGAGAGCTTGACTGGTAAGAAAATGCGGCCTCGTTTGACTTTCTGTCTATCGCAATTCTCAGCACTCGTTTCAGGGTAACCCGGATTTGTTCTTTGATTGACCGCTCAGTTTGACTCATCTTTCCTTCGTCAGACAGCAGATTTTTTCTGGACTTTTTCTGGACTTTCCTAAGTGGCATCATGAACTTTCCTGCCTTGACTTGACTTTCTCTCTGCCTCTATCAAAAGATGAGACTTCCAATCTGCCCTTCATTACTCAAATTGCACGGTGAGACGCTTTACCAATAGAGAATGCCTCATGAGACCCGAGACTAGTGTATAAAGGTAAATGTACTAGAGTCGGGAAAGGTTGAACGCAGAATGGAAAGACTTCGAGTAAAGGCCAGAGGTCACAGTACAGACGCAGGCAGTATTCTCCGACGATCGTACAACATAACTTTTTCATGATCTTAGAAGTACTCATAGACACAGAGGCTAAGAATTCCGAGGGGGCATCTAACAACCGACATAACCGGGCCGCTTGTTGCACGTAAAGGGAGTACTTAGTATGAGCTTAGGGAGTGGATTGGTACTTACTAGACTTTCGAGCCGCTTGGCGACGATGGATGCGAAGCGGTGCTCTCCTGCCAGGTCCGAGATGAGCAAGACATACTCGGGGGCGGACACCTGGTTGGACCTGTGCGTCCTGCCGAACTGTTGTATGGCTCTGTCGGCAGACCACGGCAGCTCCAGTGTCATATGCACTCGCCGCTTTCTGTTTTGGACCCGTCGGTCGGCCTGCAGAGATATGCCGCTGCTCGCCGCCTCCGAGATGATGGCCACGTCTTTGTCACCGCGCATGAAGCGATCTTTTTCCGTGAGATTAAGCGTTTCTAGCGGGATGTCCTGTTCGGATCGCGACTCGTAGCGCACATCTCCGCTCTCATCTTGCACTACACGGCCCTTTCGTCCGGTCATCTCGCTCACGTTCTCCGGACCGCCCAGCTCGTCGATGAGTTGGTCCAGTGTGTTGGCAGGAAGATCGGATCCAAGCTTCTCGATCTTAGCTAGCAATTCCTCTTTCATGAGGCAAGCACGATCAACGCTAGATTGGGGAGGTGGGGGTCGTGGGGAAGGTGCTGCTGACTGGGAGGCTGACGGCGTGTTAGACACAGAGGAAAATCGGCCGCCGCCGAGACCCATACCAAACGCGCTATTGCTATCGCTGGTTTCCTCTTTCTTCGGCTTGAACAGGTGGGCAAAAGGATCAGCTGGGGGAGGAGGAGCCTTGGCCTTTTTCCTTGCCTTTTTCTTTGGCTGCTTCTTTTTGCTCTTTCTGGCCCAGGGATCGTCATCGTCGTCTGAACCTGAGCCGAAAGGATTAAAGTCTTCTTCTTCTTCCTCCTCTTCTATCTCTTCAAACTCGTCGTCGTCGTCTTCTTCGTCGTCAACACCGCTGACTGCAAATTCTGATCCAGCGTCGCTATTTTCGCCACCGCTGGAAGCTTCACCGTCATCAAATTTGAATCTCTTCTTTTCCGCTGCCTTCCGCTTGAGCTTTTTCTTGCCATTCGATGGCCCTGCTGTAGTTGAGGCGCCATTGTTAGGGATATCACCAGCACTGGAACCTTCCCTCTTAAGGATCCCGAGCTCTTCTAGAAGAGACTTCTTTGGCTGAAGGTCTCCCAGCACGCGGTTGATGCGATTACGATCCGGTGCCGGAAAGTGTTTCTCAACAAGTGACTGAAGCACTCCCTTAGCCGTTGAAACGAAATCCGTAAGCTCTTCCTCGCGCTCCAGTGCCTCCATGGTACGAGCCTCGCCAGTCGACTGAAGGCCAATCACAACGCATTTGCCCATGCGGATCACTTCGGTGGCAACTGCTATTACATGGCGCACCTTGGACGCAATGCACAGGTATTTGAAGAAACGCTGGTGAGAGCTCCAAAACTGTCCCCACATGGTCTTGCGCATCTTCTTGTCAGCGTCGATGAGCGCTGCAGCCTCTTCAAAGCGATGGAGCAACTCCACCCAGAGTTCAACGGAGCGGTCGTAGATAAGGCGGAAATCCTCGGGGAGCTCCACCTCGTCCACACGGAAGCTGACGCCTTGGAAGCTGAGTTGCCTAGCAATGTACATGCCTCGAAGCTTCATGTCCATGGCCACGATCTCCATGGCACCAACACCCCTCTTTTCAACGGCACGAAGGAACTCTTCAAAATTTTTGAAGGGCGATCCTGGCCCCCAGATCCCAAGACGGACCATGTACGCCATGTGCTTGGGCTCTGAGGCGCCGGTGGCCGATGCGTAGACAATTCGAGCTTTTGGGAGCCGCTGCTGCAGTTCTAGAACTGTCTGGCCTGTCTTGGTGGGTTTTCCTGCGCCTGTTGGACATAGGTTTTTCGCTCTGTGGCATTCATCGAAGACAATGACGCCATCAAAGTCCTCTCCACACCAGTGCAACAACTGCTTTAGGCGCGTCTTGTACTTGTTGCTGCCGGCTTGCGATTCGCCGATGAGAGCTGAGTATGTTGAGTAGATGACTCCCTTACGCACGTTTCCGTTTATCGAAGAGTTGATCTTGGCATATTTCATCTTGCTGAGGAAGTAGACGTCTATGCCTTTTGCCCCTATGTCTGACAAGTCACGCTCAGAGTCGTACTTGAGGTCGTTGGACACTGAAACCCACACAGCTCTTTTTCGGCCCTTTAAGTAATTCTCGTAGATGATCCCGGCGATGGTGCGACCTTTTCCGACGCCAGCGCCATCACCAATGAGAAAACCTGCGCGGTTGCCGTCAGCCAAGAACTGCTCATGCTGCTGAGAGGCGTAGGTAACTGCTTCAAGTTGAAGAGCGGACAGACGCCCTTCGTCCACCAAATCGTCAGGGAGAGCGAGGTCATACCAGACGTCCGGAGGCTCCACGCTGGCCATACTCGCTGTCTCCACTACGGGATCTGGATGAGGTTTGCCAATCTGTCGAGCAAGAGATCTGTTAGTAAGAAGTGTCACTGCCACTACCAATGCTACAAACTCACCTTGAGCTTCGAGGGCATGTAGTTGGAGTAGGTTTCAATGACACCCATATCGTCTTCGTCCTCAGCGGCCACTTCCTCGTCCTCCTGCAATCCGGGTGCGTCCCTACGCAGCGCCGACGGCTTATTCATCCATAGGTTGGAGATTTGTCTGGACTGGAGACCCATAGCTGAAGCTGCTGCTCCGAAGGATCCTCCTGCGCTTACAGGAGGTAACATTCCGCCCCCCGACATCTGAGAAAATGGACTGCCAGAGCTTCCGCTTAAACCACCCATCATGCCGCCCACTCCGAGACCCCCGAAGGCGGCTCCGCCGCTCAGTGGAAAAGCGCCATTGTTGCCCAAGATGCGAGAGAGGCCGCCATTCTGGATCGCTGCAAGTGATAAAGGTCCATTAATGCATCTTGTCATGTTTCAGTGCAATAAGCAATGACATTGTCGATGACTATCATCCATGTCGTTAAGTACAGAACGAAAACTTATTGATGTGCTCTACGCTAAAAAGAAGACCTAATGATTGCAATGACTAATGAAAAAAACAAAGTATTGATATATCATGCGATCATTCGACAGAAGCTGCCACCTGGGTTACCTTGCATTGCTTGAAACCACTCATCCTGATCTGTAGCAGTGAGGCGTGAGAGAGGGAAGTAGAAATGATCAATAATCTCTAATTGCGCATGCTTAAAGTGATGTGCAAGTCGATTATGCTCATCTGCTACTGCTCCTCGCAATCTCCAATTGGCACTTACACTTTTGAAGAAGATCCGTGGGGTTGGCCGAATTAAAGGGGTCCTGGGCATTCATCAAGGTGGCCGCCATGTACGGATTCAGTCCCCCGTAGGGACCCCCGGATCCCATGTAGGACCCTACCATTGCCGAGGGGCTTAACCCTCCCATTCGGCGGCGAGCAGATTTCCCAGGGATCTCCTTGAGTATCTCTAGCCCGTCGTCATCCGGTACGTCATATACCGGGATGCTGGAGTTTGAAGACGAGGTAGAGGATCCAGCCGCTGACGCTGGTTGGTGTAACCGCTTAAGCACACTGCGGCCAGCTGTGCCGCCGGCCGACGTTGACGGACCGCTCGTGTCGGTCACGTCTGGATCGAGAAACAAATTCCGCGTTACTTTCCAGGCTTCTATGGAGAAGATTTTTCACTTACCTCCTATGAGTTTCATCTTGTTGCGGGCCGCGGCTGCTGAGGAGCCCGACGTGCCCCCTTCCCCGCCGGACTTGATCCTCGTGATGGTCTGCAGGTTTTTTCCCCCACCTGGAACCTCGATCTCGTCGGGGTCCTCAAAGTCGGAGTCAGAGTCCTCGGAATCCTCTGAGCTGAACTCGTCATGCTTGCGCTTCGTTGCAGACTTCATCATCGTGGCCGGTCCCCGCGCGACCGCGGGCCTGGGTCGTCGATGGGAAATCTTCTCTCTCCCCTGTCTCTGGTGGAATCGAGGATCGTGGAGTTCTCCTCGCCTCCTCCCGTTTGCACTGGGTGAGGCAGAGGAGGTCGGGTTGCGGCCCAACACCTTCTGATCGCTGAAGACGGAGTGAGGACTGAAGAGAGACGGTTTCTCGCTGGTGCTGCTGGCTCGCCTCCTCTCCTGCTGCCGGCCGGACCTTTCTCAGTGAGAAGGGAAGGAAGATACTGGTGGTGGTCTCGTAGTTGGCTGGCTGAGAGGGAAAGAGGTTGCAGTCGCTCTCCTCGTGAGCATTCAAGGGCGGCCGAGGCGGCCTATGAGGCCGGGGTTGAGGTTGCGTGAGCAGGAAAACAAAATAAAAATGCCGACAGATGGGACAGTCTCATCGGAGAAATTGCGACACATCAAAAACATCAAGGAACTCAGTGGCAGAAGACACTTGAGGTTTCCGCCACGTGATCGAGCTGTACGAATGCCTGCCAATCCACTGGGGGATCTGTGTTTATTACTATTTCCAGTCCCTTCTTTTTAGTCCATATAGTTTGAGACATCATCGTCCTCAGGAACTACAGCAAGCCTGATCGCCTACTGCATCCAAGTTGGAGACGGCAGTGTGGTCAGCCTCACCACCCTAGATCTTTCTGATGTCAAGTACGAATGCAAGGCAATGACAAAAAATAGGAGATGTGATCAAACGCAACACTTTCGACCTCTGATCCAGCACCTGTAATCATAGAGTCAAGAGTAGACGACCAACAACTAAGGGAAATTGCGTCATCTGCTTACTGTCAAATATTAGAGTTACGATCATTTTTGTTGCCGATCAAACATTTTTCTTCCTGAAAGTCACGTCTCATACTTGTGGTACATCGCGATGTTATTATGTACCAAGCTTTGGATCAATGTTGCGATTCATACTTAACTTAACCTTTAACTTTGTAGCGACGCCACGCTGTTACCTTTGGCGTCAACTTTGTACCGATTCTTGGTCTGAGTGAACAATTTGACGTTAAATGGATTTCAGTAATAAAGCTGGTAAGACCATTCCTTAAAAAATAAAACGAAGATTAGATTGCAACGAAAATCAATAACTTTTCAGTGAATAAAGTCGATCAGGTTGCGAAAGTCTTTTCTGAAACATTTGATGGTTCCAGTAATACGACTGAAATTCGTTTTTTTATACTGACGGACGACATGAGACCAAAACATAACACTAATAACAGTCTGGAGTTAAGAAAGAAAGTATAATTCAAGAAGGTTTGGAAATAAAGACATTAATTGCTTTTTCCTCATTGGAGACGCTTGTTCTTCCTGGAGTTCTACACGCGGATTTCGTACTCTCCAGGTCTGGCAGGCAGGGTTTGCTTGTCCAGATCATCAAAGTAGGGATGGTGCAGGGCCTGCTTAGCAGAGATCCTCTCTGCAGGATTGTAAATCAGCATCTTCTTGAGGAGATCAAGTCCCAAATCATCCAGTTTGTCCTTGGCCTGCTCTTCTAAGCTGAATGAGTTCCAAGAGGGAAAGGTGGCCTTGAAGTCAGGCAGCTGGGAAACACCCGGCCATAACTCCTCAGTGGGAGTGGTGAGGACACGGAAGATTCTGAAGAGCTGATCAATCTCACTGTCACCCTGGAAGAGTGGTTTTTTGGTGGCCATTTCAGACAAAATGCAACCAATGGACCAGATGTCCACAGGGCAGGAGTACTTTGTGGAGCCTAACAGAATCTCTGGTGCTCGGTACCATAGTGTAACCACCTCATGCGTGTATACGCGCACAGGGATTCCAAAGGCACGTGCGAGGCCAAAGTCTGCCAGCTTGATGGCACCATTCTTGTCAATCAGCAGATTCTGGGGCTTTAGGTCACGGTGGAGCACACGGCGTTGATGGCAGAAGAGCATGGCCTGCATGATCTGGTAGCAATAGCTCTTGACCAGCTGGGGGTCAACAAATTCCTTAGGCCCCACTGCTGTATCAATGTAGCGCTTGAGATCCATTGTGAGGAACTCGAAGATGAGATAGAGTCGGCTCTCTTGCATTATGACCTCCTGGAGGGTCACAATATTGGGATGCTGCAGCTCCTTCAGGAGTGAGATCTCTCTTATGGCAGTGGATGGGACACCCTCCTCCTCTGACTCCAATCGGATCTTCTTCATGGCGACAATCTCACCAGTCTTTTTGTTCCGCCCCTTGAAGACAACTCCGTAGGTTCCCTCGCCAATCTTCTCGATCTTCATGAAGTCCTCCAGGCGGGCAGGAGTTGTGCCACTGGGATTCGCGGACATGGCGCTCGGGGACGCGGCCAAGGAGTTTCAAGATCAAAAGGAGTTCCTTTTCTTTCTGTTTAGCTCCGTCTGACGCCTGCCTCGCTCCGCGCTCCCGCTCGACTGTTTGAAGTTGAAGGCAGTCAAAGCAGAGATGCCACAGAGCGAGGAGAAGCGATGGAGGAGAGCAGGGTCTACAAAAAGGAGAGTTGCGACACGACGTCAGCTCTCGAAACTTGAACATGACTTATTTTTGCTTTAAAATTTATTAAAATGTGAGGTACATGACCGTGCACGAAAAGCGGAGCCAATGCATTGGTCCTGATGGGGGCATTTTTGTTTTTGTTAGAGAGTTAATGGAAGTTAAATTCGACCATTTCACAAAATTTACAGGCGCCGGACAGCATTTTCGTATCTATATGTAAACACGTACACACACATCCTTGTTCGCACACACATGCGCGCAAACTCACATTTTATTAAAATTTAAAGATTTAAGAGTCGAACGGTTCTAAAAGGAGCTTTGTAAGTTGTATGATACGCGAGGAACTGACCTTTGCAACCAGTACTTGACTGAGAAACAAATTGCATAACTTATAAGAAAACACCCTGAGAAGTCGTATTTTGGTTACACTTGAATGACAATCTTTGATCCTTTTGGGCACTTTTTTCCTTGTAGGCAGCAAAGGAAGCAGTGGCAAAGAAGTGTTAGAGCGTCATTGGTTTTGCCACGAGCCACCAGGTTCTCCATACTCTCCATACGTGTTTCTTGAGTGAACATACTCTACCCATATCCCAGAACCTCCGGGTTCTGGGATGAACCACTTTCATGAACATGCAACAGCCCAATGAACCAATACATTTGATCATTTCTACACCCAAGTCGGAACATAAGATGCCAATCCTATAGTTGAAAGTAAAATGGAACAGGCGAATCAACCAATTTAGTGGTCGTTTTCTTTTTGTTCCATAACTTTCAGCCAATGAGGTTTCTGGATCCGACGTCTGCCGTTGTCACAACTCCCCCCCATTAACCGTGAAAAACTGACGATGGAGAGCCTTCAATTCTGACCTGCGCCAGTGGCGGCAATTTTAAACGCCAGTCAATTCCCGCATTTTTCTCTCTACATAAATCTGAACTTCCTTCTCCGTCATGAAGAGTTTCTGGTCACGAGGACAAGGCGATCATCTCCAGTCGGTTGTTCACGGCCATGCGCGTGGGGCACGCGGAGAAGCAACTTTGGCAATTTTATGGCCGGCAGGCGGGCAGTGCATGCATACATGCAAAATGCGTATACGTCGGTGATGCTAGTCTCTTCCTCGGGTGCAGGTGCCCCCAGGGTCATTGCGAACCCGTCAGATTATCTTGTGACCCGAGGAGCTGTCTCTCTTTCCTTGTCATTATTGTTTATATTCTTTAGACAAACTCAAACAGATGCGTGTGCCTCGCGCTGGCCTTCAGACGCCGGTTCGTCCAAGCCAAAGGCTGGCTAAGGCTAGTTACAGGCTTAGGGATTTTCTTTCTTCTTTCCCCGCTCAGGTTCAGACAGACGACGAATGGAGAAAATTCCAAGAGAGAGGAGAAGGGAAGGGACCACAGGACGGTGGAGGAGGAAGCTTGAGGCCGGGCCGGCGTGGCCGAGGCAGAGACCGACTACAGTGAAGAGGAACAGACACACCGAGCAGATATAACAAGAGCTCAAGACAGAGGAAGAGAGAGCGCGGGAGAGAGAGCGGCGCAGGCAGCGTGGGCGACAACCGACGCAGCGAGCAGGCAGGCAAGCAAGCGCCAGAAGCGTCTAGAAAACCTCTTCCGGGCCCGGTCCATCCTACACTATCACCACCCAATGAGAAGACATAAGCTTGGATCGCATGAGTTTGCCAGATTCTGACCAGCTCGGTCACTTCGCCGGATGCTTTAGAGACTTTTGTTCTTCGCGCAATGTCTTTCTCTCCCCCTTCTCTCCGGGCGGGTCCGGGTGAACCGGACGCGCTTTTCGTCACGTGACTAGACGGCCGCCAATGAGACCTCGCGCTCGCCCACCTGTCTCATCTGTTCGAAAGCAACGACTTCCTTCAGTCTTCCCGCTCAGTGCAGCACAGTTCAGAGCCGCACAGTGCAACGCCTAGCAGCGCAGTGCAGCACTGCAATCACGTCACTCTTCTTCTGCGCTCCCCACTCTGCTTGCTCCTACAGAGCAGCGCAAAGCGGCGCAAAGCCGCGCAGAGCGACGCAGAGCGGGCGCAAAGCGGGCGCAGTGGGGGCGCTGAGCGGCGTTGGCAGCACTGGCAGCCGCCGCCTCCTTCTTCTTTCTCTCGTTCTTCTTCTCAAGGCAGTGGGCGGCGTCTGCCCGGCAGGCCTGCAGACCGGCAGATGGGTCTGCCGGCCGGCAGGCTATGGCCGTGAGGCAGCAGCAGGCGAAGCGCACGCACTAGCAGCAGTGATTGAGGCGAGTTCTGCAGCAGCCGCAGCAGCCGCAGCAGCCGCAACCGCTGCAGCCGCAGCAGCCTCGACCGCCGCGAGGGACGTCCCTACTTTACTACGTAGACGGTTCGGTCCGTCGTCCGCAGTCGCCAATGTTGTGAGGGGATCCCGTTCTCTTTTTTCGCGCGACCTCCGGCCCTCCTCCACGCTCCCGCTGACCCCCCGGGCGCACACCCACCCCGTGGAGTCGCCGGGCCTCGGGGACAACGAGGCCATGAACACGTCGAAATGAGCCACAGCCACAGCGCCACCAATGGCGCCTCCCTCGAGGACTGCCACGCAAACTTCTTCGCCCTGGTAAGTGACGGTCCTCGCGTCCGTCAGGTCGCAGAAGTCCCCCGGTGCGTCGGTCCCACCCCAATCCCGAGGCCGCGGTGATTGGGGCGCTCTTGTTGATGGCGGTTCTTTGGATCGCACATTCTTTGCTGGCCTCGGCGCCCTTGACGTCACTGTTAGGGCTATTGGCGGCGAGACCATTTGCGACGCTGAAATTCTCCCGCTTACTCTTGGTTCACAATTTAGAGGAAATGGAATTTCTGATACATGTTGTATACGAGTTATAATGGCTGAAATTTTCTCTCGAGACAAGGTGAAAGTTCCATCGGGAGGGATCGTTTCTTTGGACTAATGTTCACTCGTAATTTTCTCCAGACCGACGTATGCGGGATAAAATGGGCCGTGTTTCGCGAGGACGCCTCCCAGCTGGCTGTTCCTGGAGATCAAGTCCAGTGCAGGGAGGATCCGGTACTCTCTTCGTACTCCAGATGTCTCGAAGCAGAGTTGTTGGCCGTGTGGCGGAGGGTGCCGAAGAAAGCGCTCGTCACTTACACCTACGACATGAGCGGAAACGAGGTAGGAGCGCGATTCTTGTCGACAGTATTAATTACTTTCTTCTTACATTCTCTGAAATTTCAGATCCCGCAGCCGCCGCAGAATGCAGGCGACAGCAAGAACATTTTGAGCCAGCGCAAGGAGCTCTGGGTGTTTTGGTACGGCGAGAGGCCGGACGACACCTTTCAAAGCCTGGTCAGCTGCAAGCTCAAGGAAGTCAGAGACATCTCCGGCACGTGGGAGAATGGGTTGCCTTACGAGGCGAGGACGCTTTTATTCAAAGCCCTCAACAACCTCATAGAAAGGTGAGCTCAAGTTGAAAGAGCCGTGACCAGAAATTAAAGCATTTCCTCTCCGGACAGAAACCTTGTCTCCAAAGACTTTGTGCGCTTGGGCAAGTGGTTCGTTCAGCCGTTCGACGGACCTTCGCCCTCCCCACAAACGTCCTCGCACCTATCGTTTACCTTTCACTACTTCATCCACGGAGAAAGTTCGGTGTGTGCCTCCGTCGATGTCCGCCAGCATCCACCGGTCCGCAGGCTCTCCTTGCGGCACTTGACGCTGGCACGCGGCCAAGCAGCGCCAGTCCACGTCATCTTGGCGCCGCATGGTCTTGCCGCCACCCTCACTGGCGCTACCAGCTCCTCGGCGGCGCTCAGCAACAAGGAGTGGTCGACCTTCTTTCCTCTACGCCGGGAGCGCTACTTCTGTCGTAACGCGCACGACGAACTGGTAGCCATGCCGACCGCCGTAGAGGTTATGGTGGCTGGAGTCAAGATGATTTACCCTACGTGTTACGTTCTGGTCACTGACATGGACCAAGACCTTACGACGCCTGCGGCAGGAGCAGAAGGCGGAGAGGCTGCTAATAAGACTTTGGAAACGTGCAACAGTAGTTCCGGTGAGTAAAAAAAAAGACTTGCCACGGTGTACGTACCAGGTGCTCAAGAATTAGCGTCATATCGACTACGTGGACAAAACGCGTCCTAAAAGACGCAGCTTCTGCAGCAAGTAGAGGTCTTACATCCTTTCACTTCTACTTAACTCCGGCGGTTTCTCTCTCAAAACACAACCATATGTGCCATTTTAAAGTGCTTTAAACGTGGCTGAAGCTGATCTGGGAGGGTTTGCCAGGTTCTTTTACTAGCAAGTATAGACAGGGTTCAGACATAACAGACAAATTGAGGTGTAAGTAAATAAGGGCTCAAAGTCCCACCGGCATGAACTTTTTAAAGCAAGTCACTAAAACGAGTACTGTTAAAAAGCCATTTTAAAAGTCAGTGCAACTGAAGTATCAATCACCCGTTTGAGAGCCACATGAGCCTAGAAGGTGACAAATATCAAAACCTTGCGCTGAGCAAGTGACTCCGTCCTTTTTATTTGCAACCTGTCACTGTCGTACTGTTTGCACCCGTGCAACTTTGCAGTCAATGTTAACTTTTATTTTTTCTTATTGTGCTGAGAAAAGACTTTTTTACTTAAATTTGAACCATAGACCAACGTCGGAACAAAATTTTCTGTCCATGTCCACCAACATTGCTTCATATGATTCTCAGGTAGAGCTAGATACCATTGTCCATAGAAACCTAACTTGCGCACCTGGGAAAACTTATGCACCGAATACAAACTATATCGTTTTCATATGCTTCCGCAGGTACCCGCTTGGGCTCTCCGCAGTTCCAAGTCGAACCCTCTCCGTTTACAGCGAGCAACCACCCGTTGCTGGTTGCCCACGTCTCTTCACCCAACCTGGACGAGGGAAACCGACGAGTCGAATTTGTATGGCAGGACGCGTTGTGTACCAACCCGGAGGCCGCCCAACAACAGGCAGCTAACGAGGAGCAGCAGCCGGGCGGAGGCTCGCAAATTTTAGAGTATCTGTCGCACTGGGACTTCTGCAACCCGGCTCGTCTAGGGAAGAAGCGTGCCGGCGGCCGACGTCAAAAGGACTCTTCCTCTAGGTCGTCCAAGGATCCGCGCAATAGATTTAGTTCGCGAGTGCCGTTCCACAAGAAGGTGGACGTCGTGGACGACCTCTCGTGGCAGTTGGACCACACTCACATTGTATGCAGTGGATCTGGAAATGGTACGCAGGCAGCAAGTGCAACAAATGGTTCAGCCCGCCAGGACAGGATCCCTGGGAATGTTCAACCGTCCGGTAGCGTCAACCCGGGCTCTATGGGCCCGCCGGGATCCGTTAAGACTGAGAGAGACGGCGGAGGCGGCGCCATAAATTCACCTGCATCGCTGGGCACGCCGGTCAGTGTGATGACCCCGAAAGCTCCGGCGCCGGGGTCTGTGCGCACGCCAGGCGATTCCTTAATGAGTCCTAGCTGCGTCGGGGGTGGTGGGGCTGGAGCCGCCGCTAATGGCGCGCCACTCAGCAATGGCCCTTTGACGCCCATAGGAGAAACTGAGCCCCAGCGCACCCCAAAGTCTGTGCCTCATTTTTCCGTGGCCTCGCCATACATGAATGTAAAAGAGAAGAAAGCAGAGGTGCAGCCTCCTGTGAAGCCAGATAACGTGACTGAAAACAGTGCTAGCAAGATTCCCTCGTTCAGTGTCTTCTCATCTTTGAAGCGTGATTCTCCAGACACTGAACCTCCTCCCATTCCCGTCAGACTGCCTGTTAAACGTCCCTCGTTACCCACGAAAGAGTACGAAGACGAGCTCAAGCGAGAAGACTTCTTGTCAGACCAAATCTACGATTATCAAGCTCTTCATCATTGGCTAAACCATCCGGTAAAAAGATTCCGAGGTGAACGAGGCCGTCTTGACGGTGGCTATTCTGGTGAGGAGCCTCTAAGACCCATATATCGGCGAAACAGTCAGGCCGAAGTCTTTACTGAAGAGGACCTGCGCAGAGACGTTAGAGTTAAGGAGGAGTCTGGACACGAACTGTCTTTTGTGGGACCTCAACAACTTAACAGCGAGACCGATCGGGTGAAACAGTCCGTAGACCCAGCCGTGAACGGTGGCTTTAATCAAGACGATCCCTACGAGTTTAGTGACGCGGTTGGAGGAGAGAAGAAAGATGGAGATAAGGTAAAAAAAATCCGACATCAGTACTTAACTTGTGCGTAAAGTATTGCACGAACAATGCTTGGTCCAAGCTTCATCTCATCCTCCTAGTAAAAAAATTTGATTTCTTCTTCCTTCGCAGAAGCCAGACGAAGACACAGACTTATTCTCCACACAGGGACTGAAACCATCCATGACTGACTTGGACAACTTGTTCGATGACTCAAGCGACGAAACTGAAGCGGTGAGGGCACAACGACCCTTGTTTTTAGACCTAGATCTGAGTATACGTGAATTTTGACCTTTTTCAGCCGACGGGTGAGGCCCCTACTCCGCCGGATTCGAACAAGCCCGCCGGACTTCACGAGGATGAGGAGAAAACTGGAAGTTGTTCTATTGCTGGAAATACCACCAACGGTGTCAAGATGAGCACTGGCGGCGTCTCACTCTCAGCCGGAACTTGTCAGAAGAAAGTGGATCCTGCGGGGAATCTCCCGCATGATCAGCTCGCCAAAATGTTCCCCACGCCGCCTTCGAATGATCATCACCAAGTAAGCTCATAGTTTGTACTCCGTCGAATGGAGACTTGAGGTTTTTGCTTTACAGATCAAGTCTCCTGCCGAGAACGTGATGGAGCATGAGGGATGTTTCTCCGCGGAGCCCCTCTCGCTGTCAAGTCTCACCGGCGACGTCATGATGGACTGGAACAGCAGCGAAGACCAATCTGCTTTCATGCTAGCTTCTTCCATCTTTGCGCCCCTGCCAAGACTCTACAGTGACGAATTTCCACAGCTTCACCTTGGTGAAGAGGTGCAGTACAAGGCGCGACCTCCTAAAAGTAGACAGCATGCCAGAAACAGGTAATATATAAGCAGACAATTATACCCATGCGACACTACAAACGCTGCTCCATGGACTGTTGTACAGCAGTTAGTCAATTACTAGTCCATGACAGCTACAGTATGAGTCGTAATAAATGGTCCTATGGGGAAATGTGTGCAAAAGAAGGTTCAAGGAGGTCTAGCCCACGAGGCCTAAGGACGAGAGAAGTGACATGGCAACAGTAAAAGCGATGTGTGAACAAAAAACTGGAGTGGGTGAAGTTTCATACCAGAGAGAATCGGACCTTTTTCTTGGACTCGCGTAGGACACGTAAAAGATGCTCCGATTGTCAGAACACTAGGATAGTGCTCATCGGTTATGACGTAACACACACTCCTAAGAGGAGCCTTATTGAGAAGTTACTAACCGTATAACTTCTTTGCAGCAACCAAAGCAGCCACCAGCAACAACAGCATTCCGGCCCAGGTTCCGTTCCCACTCCCTTGGGTACTCCAAGCGGAAGTCAACACAAACCCGGGATGTCCCCGATCTCCCCCATGACAGGACAAGATGGCGGGCCGAGATCTCATCATGGGCCGGGATCAAATTACGGTAATGACCAATTTGAATATACCAACAAGCCTCATGAGCAATGAATCAAGTTCCTTTTTTGGCGGCTCCCTTTCAGGTCACGATGTGGCGAGCCCAGCTTCCGCTTCATCATCATTTAATAAGAGCACCGGCGCCGCTAACTCAAACGCCACCAGCTTGGCGTCCAGTGATTTCAAGGCCTCTCCTGAAGCCAACGCTCTCCTCCTGAACTTGGTGCTCTGCGACACATTGATCAACGTCTTCCGTGATCACAACTTCGACTCGTGCACTCTCTGCGTCTGCGGAAACAATGACGGCAATGTGAGGGGCCGCGACGCCGCTCTGTATCTGCCTCAGGTCAACACCACCAATAACGACGACGAGGAATACAACTGCAACTGCGGCTTCAGCGCTGTCGTCAACCGGAGACTCGCTTATCAGTCCGGACTCTTCTATGAAGATGAGACTGAGGTGACAGGCATCGCCGAGGATCTCTATTTCCGCAAGAAGGCGAGTCTTCTACTGCTCGACCCTAAGGCAAATGTGCATGAGCAAGGATTCGCAGAAAAGTCAGCAGAGGTCGACGGAGTGTCGCGACACCTCATTAAGCTCATCCACAAGCAGTCGGGCGAGACGTTACTGGCCGAGCAAAGTGGTCTACTACGATGTGCCAAGCAGCACTTTCGCAGCAGCAGAAACAACAGTGAAGATGTGAGCATGGTGGAGCTGCTAGACGGCAACCACGTGGTCTTCACTGCATTGAACCAGGTCAAGGCTGTGTCCAGTCCAGAGGCCTCGTCGAAGGCGTCTTCTTCAGAAGATTCAACGAGAGCCTCATGCCTGCACAAGTGGTCACTGGTGCCTGCGCCAGGCCCCTTCTGCTCAGAAGATCTGGTCCGGGTGATGAAAGCTCTGCAGCCCCTGCTCAATAGCTCCCTTCACGCCAGTAAGGTCAATAACAGTAACAGCAGTGTCCAGGGCCCACTCACATGGCGTCAATTCCATCGGATGGCCGGGCCGGCCACCAAGGGTAACACTGATGACCAGTGCGAGCCGCTGCCAGTGCCCTCAGTCACTCTGGGACACGAAAGGGACTTGGTGTCTTTGTCACCGCTGGCGCTGCGATTCTGGCAGCCACTCGGTCTTGAACCCTACGGCCAGAGGAGGGACGTCGTCTACGTGGTTGTGGCGCCAGAGAACGATTTCCTCATGGCAAGCGTCAAGACTTTCTTCAGGAACCTCAGCAACGCGTATGAGGTACAGTGAATTAGTGTGTGCTTAGGTACGTTGTGTGGTTTTGTCATTTTCACTTTATTCTGCAGCTCTGCCGACTGGGTAAACATGTGCCTTACTGCAAGATGGTCCGCGACGGGATCCTCCGGGTGGGTAAGATGGCGGCCAACAAGCTGTCTAATGGGGAGAGCGAGAGGTGGTTCGATCTTATCGGCGACTTCCCCACGGCAGCGCTGCTCAAGCTATATTCACAAGTAAGAAAACAAAGTTAACCTCTTCATACACGAGATTCGAGGGGTTTTTGGCACCACAGGTTTGTCGTCAGTACCTGCTACCAATGCTCTTGGACATGAATCTAGACCGCAACCTCCTGGACCCAAACTCGTCGCAAAAGTCTTCACTTGTAGACTCCAAACCACCACAGAGTCCAAGCATGATGAATTCTGATGCGGGAGTCGTAGGAAGTGGAAGCCTGGGATTAGCATGCGGTAAGATCACTCCTCCCCAGTAGTTGTGTCAGTGACGTCTTCATTTATCTTATCTTCAGGTTTTGGAGGCGGCTTGGATGATCAGAGCAACAAGGAGAATTCTTTTCACCCCAGTTCCTCTACCGCCTCAGCCTCTTCCGTCGACGTCGACGATCCCGACAACGGAGATCCGCCCGCCCTTGTCATCTATTTGTTAGATCCTTTCTCTTTTGGGGTGGACAACTGCGACTTGGCGCGGCTCTCCTCTTTGGCTCTCCTCAAGTGCTTCCATCAGATCCTTCCGTTGTTGCCAGAGTCGCTCCGCCATCACGTATGCCTACACACGATCTCGCTGGAGAGTGTCTTCGAACTATCGTCGCCCCATGCGCCCGAGCACTCACGTGGATTGGCCTTGAGCGTATACTCGTCGGCCAGGAGACCGCTCATGTACGGCAAAGATTGCAAGTCGCTCACCGGCTTCGGCCCAGCCTCCAACGCCGAGCGATTTCTGCGGACTAGGAAGCATAAGATGACCCAGCCTTCGTACCTGCACCAGCCGGCCTTCGTATTGTCGCCACCGCCAACAAGGAAGAAAATCGACGACTCTCTTTCTGACCGATCGACGACGCTTTTCGTCAATTACTTCTTGACCGAGGACCAGCACTGGCTGCTGGCGGCAGCCAGCGACGAGAGAGGCGAGCTCGTCGAGACCAGCGTCATTAATGTGGATATTCCCAATAAGACTAGGAGGAAGAAAGCTTCTGCCAGGAGAGTGGGGCTCAAAAAGCTCATGGACTGGGTTCTGAGTGTGATGGCCATGGCGCTTGTGCCATGGAGACTCGTCATTGGCCGGGTGGGAAGGATAGGACACGGAGAGCTAAGAGGTGACAATTGTTTGTATTAAGAATGTCGAAGTACCATTACCTTACTTCGTATCTTTCTTATAGGATGGAGCGTGTTGTTGGGCCGTAGCTCTCTGCAAAGAGCTTCGCAGCACCTGCGCAAGGTGTGCAGTTGGCCCAGCGACGTGCCCACCATCATCTCTGCCTGCCTCGTCTCTTTGGAGCCAGATTCGAACTTGCGTCTCTTGGCCGACCAATTCACGCCAGATGAAAGGTTCGGGCAGACTGCGTCGAACTGTCAACTCTCGACGCCGAAGGACGCCAGCTGCACTCACATACTCGTTTTTCCGACGTCAGCAACGGCACAGGTAAGGAGAAGGAAAAAGTAGAGTTTCACTAATAGATAGTCATTTTTATATCTTTCTGTATTTCAGTCATCCCAGAAGGCGTTTGAAGAGCATCAGGACAGTGCAAGCGCTAACGACCTACTAGATTTGGACATCGGCACAGACAACGATGGTCTTGACGGGCTTGACGGGCTTGGGGACTTCAAGGATATATTCGACACCACAGATTGGAGCGGAGGGGTTGAAGGCGACGCCGGGGCAGGCAGTCCGGGATCTCCCAACAAGCGAAATTCGGCGTCGCGTCCAAATTCACCAGGGCAATCTGGCACTGGAGGAGGCGGAGGCTCCGGTGGTGGAGGTAGCGGCTCCGGTGGGGGAGACACCTTCAAATACGGGCAAGAGGAACCCGGTATGTTGCCATACATCTGGCATTTGTCCTACTTTATTCCCAAGCTATCCCTACTTGCCCAGGGTCATCGAGTGTGGCAGATGTGCCGTGAACACGTTAGGGAGTTTGGTGGTAGTTAAGCTCAAATTTCTTCCTATTTGTTTTATGACTAGGTTATCGGAACCTACTTGAGGGCAATGTAAGCCCTTGTCGTCAGATTTCTTATATTCACCTACGCGACTATGGATACTGTGGTTGATATGCAGCATATCCCCACAGCATTGTAGATACGAAGGTCTGACTTCTACTATTATTATTATACCTACCACAGGTGACCGCCTGGAGTTCTTGCAACAGCCCCTGGCTCTTGGGTACCTGGTGTCTACGGCCAAGACAGGTCACATGCCCCGCTGGTTCTGGGCCGGTTGTCCCCACCTGGAGCACGTTTGTCCGGTCTTCCTCAAGTCAGCTCTACACATCAATCAGGTGGTGAGCGGCGGAGAGGACGGATTTCCGCCCCAGGCAGTAGCCTCTGGTGGCAGGATTCATTCTCTGGACTCAACTTATACTACTGATGTACTAAGGTGAGAATAGCAACTCATTGTGACTGACACTAACAAAGCGTGTACTGTGCGGGGGGACATATTGGCTTCTCAGGGTGCAGTTTATTTTCATTTCCGTTCTTCTGATGCAGCGAATGTCTGCATGGTAGCGGACCGAGACGCAGTGAATACCACCCCAAAAGTGTACAGCAATACCTTGCAGGACTATATCAAAGAGTTTAATGATTTTCCCCTTTCCTTTCAGATATGTCCTTGAGGGCTACAACGCGTTGTCGTGGCTTTCGCTGGACCCAGTCACGCACGATCGCCACTCCTGTCTGCCCATCCACGTTCAGATTCTCCAGCAGATGTACAACACTTTCTCTGCCATAGTGTAGGAAAGTGGTCTCAGGACGCGTGGCCAGATCACGTAGAGTGGACCCATGCAAATTGCAGGACATGTACATTCACACACATCCTTGAGAGATCACATTGCGAAGACATGAAGAGGCTCTGTTGCTATTGTTATCTGGGAAAGGTCTCTTAGTGCTTATACTACATACAAACTTTGAATTGACAGTACAGTATTTTCCTTGTTTTGCGCAAAGGAGAGTTGTCCTAGTGTTGTCCTCTAATCATATATGCCTCCTTCCCATGTCATTGCCAGAAGACACGAGCAGACAAACTTTGTTGCCGTCAGGATATTGAGGGGGTTGGAGTATCATTGCTATGCTATTATCATATTATAATTGCTGTCATCCAGTGGGTGTGAAATCGAATCTAGCAAACGATAAGTCTTGCAATCCCCGTCTGTCTTATAGCCGCGCCCCTAATTGCACATACTACATACCTGTATTGTATGTACGTAAGTACAGCAATTATCATCCAACACGCACACTGAAAGTACTACCACATATATACATATTATTGCTATAGTACTATCTATTCTGTAAGAGGCGTGACTGTTTTAAGTGAGTGGTTGATTACTCCGTCGGTCTGACGAGCTGGTATATGTTGTACTGATACTGCTAATGCTATTACTACGTGTTGTGTACAAAGAAAGAGAAATATGAAACCTGGTAAACTGCTATGAGGGAGACCCCTTTTTTCACACACGAGCTTGGGTACGCGGGCAGATCGGAGGCGTCACCATCATCGGGTCCACGCATCGCGTGCCATGGCTTGCTCAGGCTAAGAAGAAAATCCACGGATGAATGTGTGATGTACTGAGTGAGTCTGAAAGAAGGTTGGATGCCCTCATGCGAGCTTCCAGTCTTCTGACGCGCTTTTCTGTCGTCGCTCACCGCCTCCCCCATTGCAGCCTCCCTCCTGTTGGTGTCTCTCTCTCTCTCTCACTCTGTCCACAATGGTCCCATCGGACGTTTCTATGCCTCGCCCTGTAAGGTGTGGGCACGTGATCCTGGTAAAATGGGTGAGCTCTTCGTGTTGGGGACAACAAAGTGAGACATTTCAGTCTCCTTCCATGGGTGGAAAAATGCCAAGAGGCCCTGGTTGCCGGTCTGTATGTGTGCATATGTATGTACAGCAGTAAGTTCCACTCACATAACCTGAGAGTTTCTGCTTCACTCTGAGTGATAGCATTGGATCGTCACACGCACATATGAAGCCAAGCAAGCAAACCTTACTCAGCTCGGTCATCTGGTGATTTTTTTATTCTCTCTGTCATTTATCCGAGTTTCTGCTCTACGGTACTTTTCCCTCAGCAAAAAAAAGTTCTGTTTGCTCTACCTACGTACAAGTTGGAATGCACCAGCCAGTAGC
>JAAUXU010010073.1_pt1 | contig 58373 bp, 58 predicted proteins | sample 7278151 | NCBI WGS metagenome assembly JAAUXU01 (sample SAMN14350113, study PRJNA611818) | marine sediment metagenome | isolation source: surface marine sediment (1.8m) | place: French Polynesia: Moorea | collected 2018-08
CCCCCGCCACCCAATCTACCACCAACCACCCCACACCACACCCCCCCCCCGCTGTGCCCCCCCGCCCCGGGGGGCGCCCCCCCCAAACCTATGGGACAGCTGGGGCCTTCTGTCGTTCAATTTGTACCAAGGGAAAAGTATATGTTTTGGGGGTGAGGCCACAAATTTGCCCGAGCAACAGGCACACACAAACACACCACTGTGACGAAGAGGGTCTTGACTGCGGGGGACCTTTGAAGGTCACATTTGCTTATTGTCAGTAGAATTCTCTCTGTTCCGTTTCCTTCCTCCCATGTTGCAAGTCTCTCTCTCCTTAAACTCAGTCACACACGCACGCGTACACAAACACAAAGTGACACGTATAGGAGGAGACGACGATTTGCATGTGGGGCGACGAAAAAAGGGCCTGGCGCGCGTGCCCTCGCTTTGCCAACCTGGCGTAACAACTTTCCAAAGATCTTTCCGGAGCGGCATCGGGGTGAAGAGTGGAGCCGCCGAAGCCGCTGGTGGGGAAGGCGGGCGAGCTGCCCGGTCAGGCACCAGCTCAGCGACTTTTGGGCTTGGAGTTGCCGAGCGTTTCAGTGGCCTCGGGGACCACAGGAAGGGGTCGGTGGATCCGGTGTGTTGTTGCCAGGAACTTTTTTTGCCATCAAAGTGGCATTGCTGAACTGACGGGCATCCAGCTGAGGCAGGACAAATAGGACACTGATCAGGGAGGTTCAGAACTTTCTGATGAAGAGCGTCACATAGTCACCAATCCGGAATTTCTCCTCCAGAAAAGGAGTGAAGAAAAATCAGTCTGGTGGCCGGGAATCGTCAGTATTTTTATACGATACCTTCATGACGACTTGTGAAAATTGTCATCATAGGCACTGTGGCCTATGATTAGGCTAGTTGTGGCTCAAAGTCACCACATTGGACTTAGAGCATCAAAAAGTTGGCTAGACAAAGGTGCCAATCAAGGGTCAGGCAACAATTGACACGTTTCTAGATCAAAGCAACATTTTCATTAGGGTGCTTACACTTTCGTCTCATAACTTGCTGTTTCTTCTTACTTTGTTCGTCACCGCAGGGTGTCATTTTACTCACCGCCAGTAACAACTGTGAGGAGAAGCCCGTTAAATGTCAGCATTCTGTGCTGGTAGGACTGATGAGGGTTTAACCTTGGTCCGGTCACCAAGGACCAGGATGATCGAGGATTATGAAATATTCCTTTCAAGCAACCGTTGGTTGCCCCATGGTTCATAGCTAAGTCGAGTGTAAAACTTGTGGCTCGATGTCAGACGTCTTTAGGTATGAGTGCACACTAGGGAAAATTGCACCTGCGGCCGCTGCAACTCGAGGAAAAAGAGCATCGCCTCGGGGGAAATGGATAACGAGGTTGCGCGATTTCATGGCGGAATTTCCGAAACACCGCGGTGTGGGTCAATTCTTCACATTCGGTCGGTCACCTCTTCACGAGGTACGTTAAGTACAAGTGCTAGTGCTAATAGACATCTGAGGAAAGCCTAAGGATGCCAGGCGAAGCCAGACTTGCTTTCTGATAACTCAGCTTCACAAAGCGTTTTTGTTTAACGCGAAATACATGTATGTTTAAAAAAAGTTCCCATAATCAGTATAAGAACTTTTCCTTCCAGGGAATTTTCCAGGAATTCAAAGGAAAAACGACCCCAAATGTGGATTTGGCAAGTTCCATCAACTTTAAATAGCCAAACTTGCCCTGAACAGACTTTTACGAGCACAGAGCGCGTCAACGGAGGAGTTAGTAGCACAAGTGAAGTACATAGCTTCGAGTGGGTTTGACTTCGAGACATGATTCGATAGCAAACGTCATTGCTTTTCTAATGGGACTGATTGCGCCGCTGATCAACGCCCATGGTTGCCCCCCAGTGTAGTACAGTATGTTTGAAATGAATGTTTCTTCGTTAGTACACGGGATGATTCACTGCATACGCTGCACTGTTGAGATAGAATTTTGAAATGTGTAATTCAGACACTTAGACACAATATTGAGTAAAGAGGTGCGACATTACGACTTCTCATTTTAACGTCACAGTGCTCAACGCTTAACAAGGTGGAGAGTGAGGCACGCTGAAGCGCTTTAACATGTAACATTTTGAGGGGGTTAAAGTTGAGGAATCATGACACCCCAGGCCTTCACTTTTCCAAGGGGTGCTTCCTGGACAAGCCGCCCCCCTTGGTGCACAAGTACGTCAAATGCTGAGGTGACAGTACAGTGGATTCTCGATTTAACTATGTCTTTTGAGGTGATGGACTGCACGGTTAAATCGAGAATCCACTCTACGACCTCTTAAGCATCGCAGTCACATCACTGAATGTGTGTACGCAGTCATATGTGTCAGTGTCTGAATTGCTCGGCTCACATCAAAATTCCACCCCAACACGGCCCAGTGCAGCTTGTGCAGTCAAGTCATCACCGCAGATAGTACTTATGGCAAGGACTTAATTTTGTTGATTTTGGCGGAGGTTCACGGAGGAGTGCATGAATAATTGCCTTACGAAGCTGGAATAGCTGGTTCTTTGCTGGCAGCCAATGCACCACCAGTGTCTATGCTCTCGTGCATCAAGTTTTGCAAAGCATTCAATGTGATATTGAACAGTTTTGGGGAAGTGGGAAGCAGTATCTTTCGAGACAAAAAGGGAACAATCCAAGCACAGGGTGGCCATGGAGACCAAGAGCACCAGGAACAGCGACTACATGAACATTTAAAGGCTCGACACCGCCTATGAGCATTAAGTGTGTATGATCAAGAACTCGAAGTTTGTAAGACTCTGCCTGAAGACTTCGTTCAGAGGTTGAAAATGTCCAAAAACGATATGATCAGTGCATTACAGCAAATGTCAAACGTTTTCAGCAACTTCTTTCAGCAAGTCATGGTGCACTCCTTTGTGATTTTATGCCAAAATCAACAAAATATTGATGAAATGCTAAAATAACAGCTTTCAAAAGATGTAAGAGCATGGGCCGAATGTCTCATACTGACGAAGCTACAGCCCGTTTTGTTACAAAAAATACGAATCATTTGGGAAACACAGTGCTTGATTAGCACATGATGTTGACCTTTTAAAGCCAAAATACGCTGAAAAGTTTTCTTAATATCCCAGGAACCTCAAGCATTTTCCCCCGGGAATCGGTACTCAACAATTTAAGAAATCCCAGCAAAATTTACCGGGGGAGAATTCCCCTACTGAAGTCTGCCTTGGCTAAAGTGTTATGACGACCTTTGCATCGTGTGAGCCACCGAAAATACAGTGTGGAGAAATCACGTTGCAGCCAATACCGGGTGGGCTCGAATGAGCTTTCAAAAAAGATCGACTCATGGCGTTACTATTTGTGCACCAAAATGAAGTGAGATTGACATGAATGGAAGCGAAATTTTGTCGCAGTTCATGTGGATAATGTGCTCGTGCACCATATCCGGGGTGTGTGTACCAAATTGGTGCGCACCAAAACAAACCGTCAAAGGGCACCAAATCGGCTGGTTCACTGGAGTGACGGACTGCACACCAGCCTGGCTCGGTGGCGCACACCTTGGTGCAGAATCAGCCATTTTTGGTGCACAAGCAGACGCTCAATTCGGCCTCAAACTCCATGACTGAGAATTGGCTGAGGAAGGACTTGCTCATGACAGTCAGGAAAAACAACGAGTCAGCGTCCGTCACGCCGAACCTCATGTGCGAGGAAGAAATGCTGTATACGCAAAAGTCAGGCATGTTCGAGTCACTGAAGTTCATTTGAAGTGAGACAGACAATTTCTGCATTTCTGCATCATTCGACACAGGGCAAGAAAGTGCAAGTGACTTTGTCGCAGACTCCTCATACAACTGCAGTTGTGCACAGTGGATTTTACTTAGTGTGGTCAGGATGACAGCATAAGCAGTCTGTGCAAAAAGTCACCTTTCCCCTCTTTAGTCTGTTTCTATGAATCCTCTCTCCTTTTCTCGTCCGTTTTGGGAAGGTTGTGTGACAAGGAACTGTGCGATTGCAAGAATATTTTAAAATCAATTAATTGCTTCTCATTTTTTAAGTAACATAACTAAAAAAAGCTAAAAAGAATGAAGCTTTGGATGATTTTCTGTAGCTGCATCTGGTTGGGCCTCGAGCTTGTTCTTGGGGTAAAAAGTGTCCGTGTCGATCCGACTGAGCTTCATCAAGTGTTATAACAGGCTTTGAAGTGGTGCACAAGATTGCCTTTTAAACGCAAAATCTTATATGCTCCGCTTTCTCCCCGCGTTGTTCCTGAAGAGGTCGGACACGTGGAAGCACTGCTGGGTTCGTTGGAAGTGGCATGTGACGATCAAAACTGACTCGCGCTCACCCTGTGCACGGACTTACTCCCCCCGCATCCGAGATTATTCGAGTGATGGCTTCTCTTCTGAATCATTCAATATCCGAATACTCATGAAACTTTGCGGATAAAGTAACGCACTCTTGCAACTCTCTCACGCACTCTTCCTCTTTCTCTCTCTTCTGGCCCATGTCCAACAACTACGTAGTCATTGCCAAGCTGCAGCTTCACATACCTACATGTTTATTACTATGAATAACAGTTGCTCCAGCGCTGAAACATAGTGTAAAAAGTGTGTTGTACCCGAACGTTTGGGTCTAATAATTGCAGCTGCACTGGCATGGAGAGCCCAGAGCAGAGCCCGAGCAGCGAAAGTCTCGGGGCCGTTCCAAAAGTCAGTGGGATCCCGAAAAAACGGCGAAATCGACGACAGCGACGGAGAAAAACCTTCGAAGACAACAGACCCACTCAAGAAGCTGACGGAAAGGAGGACGATGACGGCAGAAAATGCGACGACGAGAAAGGCCTGAGTCTCAGCGGCTTGCCCAACATCTGCAGTAGCGGTGCTTCAGCCGTGTCACACAAGAACAAGCAGAGGTCCCCTCCGGAGGAGGATGGCAAGAAGGTGTCCAAGATTGACGACGACGACGACAGCGGCGGTGTCGGCGACGACGTCGACGGCGTGACTGGCGGCGACGACGACGAGAGCGACGAATTTCCCGGGTGCTCTGGAAAGACGAAATTTCTCTGGCGCAACGTGACAAAGAACGGCTTGGTGAAGAAGTGCGTGTTGGTGGATGGGCTGTCCGAGGGGGGACGGCCCCGGCCCGGAGATACGGTACTGGTCAAGAGTCAGGGCAAGCTGAAGGATGGCACCGTGATCGACGACCATTCCACGCTCGTCTTCAACGTAGGCGAGCACGAGGTCATCGACGGTCTCGACCTGGCCGTCCAGTCCATGCACAAGAACGAGCTCTCCGTGCTGTCCGTCAAGCCCGAGATGGCCTACGGATCTCTGGGCAGGAAAGGGGACATCCCCGGTGAGGCCAGGATCACCTACCTCTTCGGTCTGCTGCACTTTGAGAAGCAGAAGGAGATATCTCAATTGACATGGGCGCAGAGGAGAAAGTGTGGACAGTCGCGCATGCGTCTGGCCAATTGGTGGTATCAGGTATCAGACCTTTCAATAGTTGGTTATACACATAGTTAAAATAACTAATAGTTTTCTTCTCACTCTGACGTACACAGGGTGTGGCAAAATTAGATTGCCAATCTTTACTTAGACGTGCTAAGTGTTGCCGCCAGCAGACGCCATGTACAGCACGCGTGCGGAGACATCGACACCGACGCCGACCACAAACTCACCGACGACTTTGACATTTCAGTGTCGGTTTCTGTGTTCGGTGTTAGTGTTGCCGTTGAGAATTAGGAATTGGAAATTGGGATTGGGCAGCGCAAATTGTGGAACCAGCAAAAGGAATCAATGTAGACAGCAACAATGAGTCCTCTCCAGTTGTGTTGGGCAAAACCAGGACTAAGTGGGGCAAAATCAGAAGTATGGATGTCACAAGGAATTTGAGAAATTAGACACTTTTTTTAAGGGACAAACCATTTCAGTCATTTTGCAAACTCACCAACAGATGCAGTCAGCTAGCAAACTCATGTATTCACTTGGTCAGTTTGTGAATTCACGCATGCAACCTTGTCCAGTGTTTTCACTGCACACAAGCACCTGGATAGGGATCATGTCTAATGGTAGATTCTCCAGTTTGAAGAGTTGGTGTTCAATGGGCTCTACCTCTGCCACCCCAAAGAGGCAGTCCAGGACTCCAGAGTGACCTCCACCTCAGAAGAAACCCTCGTTGTCCTCTGTCATAACAACCAACATTACGTTGTAGGGTTTTGTGGTGCAGCAATCAAATTGTGGAATCTTTAAAGTGATGGTATGGCTGACGTGGATCCCTGGCAACTTCCCTGCTGGCCGCCACAGTATTTTCTGTCTCTTTGCTAAGTAGCCCTTACCAACCACAATCCTTACCCTCTTCATTCAGAGGTGGGTGCAACAAAGGAAGCAAGCAATGCCTCCACCCTGGATGGGCTCTGAGCAAGTTGTGTGGACTGCATCACCTCAGTGCTTGCATGTCACGTTAGTCACCCTCCTATCTCCTCAGATGCTATAGGGTTGAAGGGGAGTGACCTGCTCTACATGGTCTGGATGCTTCTCCACTGTTTGTGCACCTTTGCTATCCACTAAGGGGTGCGTCCACCTTATGTACCCACAGCCAGTGCCCGTTCCAGTTCCTCTTCCGTGAGAATATCAAAGGATGTTGTCTGGGGGCCCCATGAAGTGCAGGCCTAGTGGTCGTCTCTTCCCAAAGGTGGCCACAAAAGGGGTTTATGGCCACCCTGTGGTTGCATGCTGGATTGCATTAATTGTAAATTGCACCACTTGCACTCCATTTGCCCAGTCCCTGCAGCCAGTGTCCACCACCCATGCCTGGAGCTTGTTCTGTACAGTCACGTTGAGATGCTAGACGGCACCTTGGCTCTGGGGGTGCAGGGGGGACAGCTGTGGACCAGTTTCATGTGACTCCATTCCTAGGTAAAGGATGCTGTTCACCAACTCCCCGCCATTATCACACTCACGAATGACCAAGGGCACAAGGAGAGGAAAGGTTTCTACCAGGTGTGCAGCTACTTCCTCTGCCTGCGTTGACCTGAAAACGCAGAACTTTGTAAATGAGTACAAAGGCATGAGCCCCATCTGGATTACCACTTTTGCCAACAAAGAACAGTTCAAACCGGGCCAGGAGTCGGTAGTCACCTACGTACAATCCCCAATTCTTTGAAGATATTGAAGATCACTACTCTGTGATACTTATCGTCCGACAAGCTCCATGTTGTAGATCTCTTTCCTAGAAGATGATCTTTGAACTTTACCACATGAGCCTCCGCCATATAAAGGTGTGTTGTTGAGATGACTTGTTTGGGAAACTGACTGACTCAGCCGCAGACATAGTGGTGAACCCAGGCCCCTTAGCCCGGCAGAGTCATCTGCTGGATCTCTGACCAGCAGCCGGGAACCAGAGTGACCGCTCCACAACTTAACAGAGCTTTGTGGAGATAAACAATGATTGGTTATTGAAGATAGAATTTTGTGTTCCACCCGAATTTGATAACTCAGACTCCAAAATCACTACTCAAGCTGTCATTCTCCCTCCCAGCTGCCGATCAGTGATCCATACGTGGGTGTTTGCCAGGCTGAGGGTCTTTGTGCCCCTCTAAGTCTGTGACTCAACTGAGTCAACGGAGAGTTTGACCTAAACGGTAGGAACGACCTAGTCAGTACATGAACTGACTGATCAGTTTCCAAAGTGACTGAAACAGTTTATATTCTTCTAAACTGACAGGGTCAATTTATGAGTTTACCGAATGACCGAAACTGCTCGTCATTTTATAAAGTGACGAACACTAGGTCTGATCAGAAATGTGTCCTTGTTTAACCTTATTCTTGTCAGCAAAAAAAGTTGCCCAACCGATAGCGACCCTAAAGAATCTGTTTGAAACCGCGCTGGTCTACGCCAATAGCACAACGTATTGACGTTGTGGCCACTTGAGTGACTTTGCTGGCTGTCACCTATGGTCGACTAGGTGTCAATGGGCAACACCTTTGAAGGGCACGTTCACATATCATTGGTACGCACGTAAGGTCTGGTTGCAGTCGAAGTAAAAGCTGGCGCAATTCTGCCACACCCTGCACGTGTACGTTAGGCTGGGTCAAAAAGGTACTTTTTTTGGAAAATGGTATCTGTCTTGGCTTGAGTTTTTGGACTTTGGCCAAGATATTTAGATTTTTCTAAATACATATTGGTTTTAAGGGCTACCAAGTTTGGTCACTTTTTACCCAAAGTGTTATAACATACTGTACACCGTAAGTGTATTTCTTACACACTTCTTTTTTCAGACATAACTTTTGTCTGGATTGAGCTACAAAAGTGGTTCACCCCTCTGAGAAAAAGCTGAGAAGCTTCAATAAAGTTGAATTGATATGCACTTTTGCTCTTGGACAACTCATTTATTCACAAAGCAGTCAAACTTTTATGTAGTAAACTCAGCTGATCTGACATTGTGAAAACTTGAGTGGTCGTATATCAGTTTGGTTTCAGATGGGCTCCTTGGCTTTCCAAAAGGAGTAAACCACTTCTGTAGCTCAATCCAGTCAAAAGTTTTGGCTGACAAGAGAGGTGTGCGCCACCCATACCTGATACAGTGTGTCACAAAACTTTCAGTTTAAAGTGCTCGTAGAATTTTTCTTAAAAAAAAATAAGCTTTGTATCAGCTTTAACAGTGGCAAACGCCAATTTTCCACTAATATCGACATTTTCGAACCAGTCTAATGAACGTGACGCACCATTGCAGAGGAAGGAGTATCCGGTGGCTGTCAAGTGCTACAAGCGCGCGCTCGAGTATTACAACGACATCCCCGCGACGACAGCTTCGACGACGACTCCAGAGGAATACAAGGAGCTCCTCCAGCTCATGGAGGAGAGGCTCAGAGTCATGAGGCAAGTGGCAAATATCTTCAAGAGGATCGCCAATCTCATACAGAGCGGACAAATCAGCACTTGAAAAGGCTGCTACCATTTTTTGTTCCTCCCGCTGCTCTGTGCGTATCCACAGTACCTACAGCTCTGTATACGTACGTACTAATAGAGAAAAAAAAAGCTTTCTCGTGATCACGAATGTCGCTTTTTTTTCTATGATCAAGAAATACAGACAAAGCGAGAGTTCGGTTGTTCCTTCAGCTCGATTGGCCGAAGCCATTTATTGACTAACCCTACTACGTATGTACATCTGTCGAATCTGCCCCCTGTCTTACAAGATGATGTTTGGATTTAATGCCCTGGCTCTCCTCATGAGGACGTCGGAGTCTTCGCAGACGAACGGCTTCTTCCGGTAACAGGCCGTGTCGTGCCAACTCACACCGTCATCGTACCTACGAGAGCAGGAGAAATTATGCCCAACAGCTTAGTCATGCACGAGGCGGCCGAGTTGGCCAAAAAAATGCGCACCAGTTGTTGTTGATGGATAGGCACGCCTCGACCGTCACGAGGCTCGGGTTGATGAGGTATTCTGCATTGTCTGGCTGTCCCACTGGCGTGGCTGAAAGATGCAGTTGGACACTTTTTCTGGTGCGCTCTTTTAAGCTCGCAGTATCAATCAATCTCATCAATCGGAGGACTACATTGCAGACTCGGAGTGAAGGAGAAAAAAAAATCACTGCTAATAACTCACTGTACAATTGAATGCGAGCGATGAATGCCCAAGCTCAACTGTTATGCCTTTGAAAGGGGGGGGGGGGACAACAAAAGCTTTATTTGGAACACTATTCAGTCGAACTTTGATAGAGCAAAGTTATCAAGAGGCGGGAATAAATTTGCCATATCGAAGTCGCGAAATTTACTGTAGCGAAGCTAACAGTTGAATCTCCAGAATCATAGCAAATATTAGCGTCTTCTGACAGTTGGAAAGGGCCAGCGTGAGTCATTCATCTTGAAGATGACCGTCGTCACTACTACGATACCTCTGTCATCAGAGCAAGCTGTCCCATCACCCAAGGATTGTAACATAACCTAGTCTTTTAGGTTTCGACACTCGCCATGTGATGTCAGTACATCATTCGAATAAGAGCAAAGCGTTGCAACATCGGTGAAGTCATAACTTGGCCGCCTCCTTGAAAGGCTACGACTGATTGACTTGCACAGTGCAGTTTATCTTCCAAGAATGAATCAAACTTGACTCAATGCATGTTATGCCATACGCGAACAGCCCGAACGTGGCCCACGCGTACGTGCCCTTGAAAAGTCTTGCCCACCACAATCGATCATATTTAGCTCTTGTGGCGGGTTTTTTTCTTCTTTCTTCCTTACCCAAAAACTGTCCGATGAATCCCGTGTGTGACCAGGGACTCCGGGACCACCCGGTGGGGGTCGAATTGGTGGCCGCAATTCTCACGCCGGAGCCGGACCAGAACCAACCTGTCAACAGGGCAACAAACACGATTGAGGGGAAAAAAGTCTGAAGAAGATCCTTCCTCCATAGAGAAACTCGTGTCCGCACTTCATCTAGTCTAGTCTCAATGGACTCACAAAAACCCGAAGGTCCCCAAAGGAAGTTTTTTCTTGTCCCCTGACATTTCATGCCCAACTCCGAACATGGTACTAATAAGTAGGTCCATAGAATAGGCACTGCTTGACGCCTAAAGCATCAATAGTGCACCCGCCCATCATACTGCGGAGCGGTGGACTTTTTGGAGGTGGCTGCACGCAGATCCAGTATGCAAAAGACATGCTCCACACGAAGGAAATCTGATCAACCCATGCCTGAGGGGGGTGCGCCAATTTGAATGGGAAAAAAGGCTGCTTTGATAAGGATCTTCGCAAGATTTTGTTCCTTTTAAAACTTGGCCATAAAGAGCACGCGTGACCTACGTTGGTCTCTACGTAGGCAGCGAGCCAAGGTGCGCCTGTGACAAAGTGGAGGACAGTCTTGAAAGGCCCTTGATAATGCCCAGCCTGGGCCTGGGCCTGAAGACTTTTCAAAATGGGCAGACCGATATTGGGCTTCCTTTTTGTCTGCTTTACCATTGATGTGCCGGGGTTGGAGATGGGGTTTTTCACATCCGTGGAAGTTGCACAGCCTCCCAGAGGTCCAGACGTCCCTGAGGTTCCTCTGGCTGATGAGCTTGGCCAACATTTCATTCTCAGTCGCGGTCTCGACGGACACCAGATCCATGCAGCGCTCGCGACAGAGGTTGCGGGCGTCCAGCCAACTCACACGGTGGTTCTGGTAAGGAGGGCACAGAACATATACAGGGTAGTGGCACTCATGAACATCCTACTTTCCAACAGTACATATATATGTCTGTGTCTATATATGTATATTTTAGTCTCCCTATCTAGTGTGGCTTTCGTCAGACACTCAACCATGACAGCCAAGTTACTAATAATATTCATATAATAATATTCATTATTTGTAACCTTCTTTCCGCAGCAAAAAAGGCGCACTCGAAGGTGCCAAGAAAATCGCCAGCACCTCATACGAGGAAGAAACTTCGTCAAAGTGACTACTGTGGACTTGAGGACGGACAGGGCTTCCCCCTTCACTTCCCGTAGCTACAGTGGGCAAACTCGGGATGCGTCTTATAACACGGGTTCGTCTCATAACAGGGGTTAGCCTTATGCGGGGGGAAATACGGCAAAAACTCCCCGCCGGAAGGAAGGACTTTATTGACCAGACGATGGAGTTTGATGGCACCAGGGAAATCAAGCTGCTCCAGGGTCATGAAGCTCCATAGAGGTGCAATTAAGTCGCTTCAAAGGTTGATGTTTGTAGGTTCCTTCAAAAGGAGCCCCATTGATATGTCCATGTCGCACCGAGCACGCTATACCTCTTTAGAAAGCCTTGAATGTCCTCGAAGTTATGTATTTTATGCACCTTTCAGAAAATTGGATGAAGTTTTGCGAAAGGAGTGATCAATGCAACTGCAAAGATCGTGTGAACAGCGGGCTTGGATTTCCCAATTTTGCAAGGACGCGTTTTGCAGCATGTGCCATAAGGAGCTCTGCTGTCTAGCCCCAAGAAGTGTCCAATGGAGCACTTTTTACCACATTCTTCCTTCTTCACCCAATAATCTCGCAATGAAGTGGTTTCGTATTTCCATTTTGATAACCATAACGAAAAGAGATAAATATTCAACAAACCGTCGTGTAAAGTCTGCCTCATGTACTCATTTCTCACAATGGAAGCTTTTTTGCAGCAAACGCCTACGATACCTCTGTACATTACTCTGGGACTACCTTTGCAGGCCGAGAGATGGTGCTAAAATAATTGACGCGGATTTTCCACTTTACTGTACCTTTTTCCCCCACACACATAGAAAAAGGCAACCACTTTATGGGAGTGATTTTACTCTATTGGGTTAGGGATTTTCCGCTTTATTGGAGCAATTTTTCAGTGCAGGGTTTTATAGGACTTAGTATTTCTTACTGGAAATTTTGTGGCAGTGGGAAAGGAACAATCTTGGGTCAAATTGCAACTGCCGCGATGTGCACGCTAGCTTTGACTCAGGTAGGTTTTTAACCTACCCTCGGTCTTCTGTCGTCCTCAGTCCCCGTTCGCCCTCGGACAATCTACGACCAAATCTAACCTTAGTCAAAACTCGAAAAATATACTGCTACGAAAATATTCATAGCTGGTATGCAAAATTCGCTAATGCGCATTTTAGACATCAGGCTGAAAGAGCCTCTTCGCCAACTCAGGACAGGAATGCAGTTGAACGTAATTAATGCCCGTGAACAATTGACCAAGCCATTTGCTGCTGTCGTTAGTTAGAGTCCGATCGATTTTTGGATGTCATTCTGGATGTGTTCAAAATTCCTGCCAAAGGAGATATTTTTGGGGGCCCCAATTCAACCCACTAAAAAATGCATGACTGGGCGAATTGGCAGTAGCACTAGAACACAGCCTGAAGATTCTGCAAGAAGCCCCCACTACGTACTGGGGGCGGAAAAGCGCCATATTCGTCATCAACGTCACAAAGATCCCCGGGCCCTCTGCGCCTGCCTTGGCTGCGCTGTTCTTGACAAAGTTGAGCCTGTTTGTACTTGGCCACGTCCCATTTTTGTATTGACGTCAATCGGAGTCCAAATTTTGCCACCTATTGAGCTGAGTTGTAATTCCAAAGGATGTTGCTAATGTCCAAGTGTCATCCATTTCATCCTTCCAACAAATTCCAAATGTTGCTGCTCTTTGTCTATGTCTCTCTCGGACACACACGTACGCGCGTGCACGCACACATGAGTACTTATCGCTGCTTGCTTGGGCGTACCCTGTAGTTTGTATCGTCGGAGAAGAAGTAGTAGTGTCCCTCGTGCTTGTCGAGGACAGTTCTTGGCCTCCGGGCGCACTTGACGGGGTTTGGACGGGCCAGGAGACGCCCAGAGTGTCTCCGCCGGGTCTTTGACAGCGTCGACTGGAAGTAGATGAGAGCCAACAGCGTCACCAGGAGAAGGATGGAGGCAGATCTTAGGGGCATACTGGAAAAGAATAAAAAAAAGGGGAGCTTTATTTGCAGGTCTTCTTCTTCCTCCCCCTTAAAAAAACATATCTGGCCAAATATCGCGTCGAGCCGCAGAGACATTAAAATATATTCTTGCCGCGACATCTCGAGGAGGTGCCACGTCCTTAACGAGCAGCTTTGTCAGCATCTGTCTTGGTGCGGTCGTCGTAGCCTTGACTGCTGCTATCAATATTGTGCACAAATTCTCGTCTGTGCCCATCAACGACTTTTCTTTTTTTCCTTTCCTCCATCTTATGCTTATTTCTGACCTTGCCAGGGCCCCTTTTTCTCCACTTCTTGTCTGCCATGCCTGCACACCTCCAGAGAGATTGACAGAACTGATTTCCAGTTCGAGATGAACCATTGTCCATGCGTGTGTGTGTGTGTGTGTGTGTGTGTGTGTGTGTGTGCGTGCTCGGTTGTGTCTGCGTTCGTATTGAGACGCAGGGCCTAAAAATAGTGAAAAAAAGTATTGCGCCTTTTGAATCAACTCCATCAGAGAAACGTGTCCGTCTCACAGACAGACACATGTGAGGGATCTTCTTGCAGGTGCAATCACATTCCATAGAAGAGAAATGGTGCATTGTTTAATGCAACGCCTGAAACAATCCCCTTTTTCTTCACTGCTCGCACGCATGATGTCTTCTCTTCGTACCAAAGAGGCTGTGCTTAACTTTATGTGATCTGGGGCTTGTGCGGCCCGTGTGTGGCGTAAAAAAGTGTGTCACTGTCAGACCGTATGAAAAAAAAAACCCCAAACTCTGAAACTGCAGCAGAGAGGAAATTGAGGAGAGGCTTTTTCATTGCTCATGTATTTGTGGAGGAAAATTTGAGGTTTTGCTACTCCCCTGTTGACATCATGGAGGAAGCCTCAAAGCTGTGTTTCCACGGACCAAAGGAGTCAGACTTTTTCTCTCAAGGCCTCCAATGTAGCGGTTCTGCGTGCATTTTCTTAATCGCTCTCTCTCTCTCTTCGGTCTAAGTAGCGTGGTAATTGAGAAAAATGTGTGCTCGCATCAGGCATGTGTGATTAGCACGCGTGCGAGTGAAGCTCCTTCAAGATCCCGCGCACGTGCCACTTTGCGTCACCAGCTACTTGCGCGTGAATGTTGCGCACACGACCGTGTGGGAGACGATGGAGTCGTCCCAATCCTGCGAGTCAGTGACTTCCACACATATGCACAGGAACATGCATGCCTACGCTGCACAGGGAGAACGTATTCATGTACACACACTTACTTACTTTGGTGGCCAGCGAAACAAAAATGATTAAAAGCGCGGCCTTCAGGTGAGAAATTACAAACGACCCCGGGAGTCCGGAACAGTCGATTCACATGGTATGAAATTCCTGTCATTTTTGTCTGTTACGTGGCAGAAAACAAGCAAAGTTCTGGACAAAACTGTTTGCGCACGCACGCTCCAAGTCAGGCCGCTGGCGGGCGCTGGAGACCCCGCGGGCGGAGGACATGACACGGCTTAATGATGATGATAATGATGATGATGAGCAGCTGCAGCCGGTGATAAATTCATCAATCTCGACGTTGATAACGCAAAGTACGTACGAACGTAAAACGTACTCATGCATGCTGGTACAAGAGAACGGGCGTGGCTGGTTTTTGTCGCGAACATTTCCATACCGTCCCTTAGAAAAGTTCGCTGAAAGTTGTTCAGGTCAACAATTTCATTCAGAGGCCTCGGAATTCCAGTAATTTCGGGGCCGAAACTTGCGTTTTAAGTCTCTTTTCTTGTCTTTTCATTTTTCATTGCAATTTTGTCATCATTTTTTTTTTCAAGTCTCCCCAAATTCTACTCTCCGTTGCACTTTTTTCACGATTCTCAACATTGAGTGCATTTTCATGCTCCAATTTCTGATCCCGAAATGGGCAATCAGCTTTTCCCCCCCTATTTTCTACAGCCTCTGCCCCAGATTTGAAGGCCTACTTCAGAGGCCCGTCCAGAAACCAACCCCCCTGTCCTTATTCGCGTGAGTGTGCAATTACCCCATCACCTCTTCCTCACCTGCAATCACCAACCACGCCTTCTACGGGAGATGAACGATCATTTTCTTTGGGTAATGCGACGACGTCTCAGCCAGGACACGTCCGAGCAGCGACCGAAGTCGCCGTTGTCATTGTCTCAACCTTTATCACACTTGCACGCACTTTTCGTCCCTGCTCAACTGTCGGTACAGTTGGAGGCTCTCTGCCTGAAGTCTACCTATATAGATAGACACATATGTATATGTACTATGTGCCACAGTATGACGCCGGCAGGCAGGCAGACAGACAGTGAGGCAGCAGGCGGGCAGACGCGCACGTCCTGCCTAGTCGACGTCCTCGCGGGAACTGAGGAAAAACGAGACCGAGAGCGAGTACGAGGAGGAGGAGGAGGAGTTGAGCGGGTGCTTGGGACGAGGAAGAGGAGGAAACACGCTGCAAAAGGGTTTTCGCTTATTTTCATAATGGGCTCTGATCCTGGCAAATAAAGGAGCGGAACAGAGTCCTGGCACGAGAGAGAAACACCTCCAGTAGGAGGTTTAGTTGTGGGGGGTCCCCCTTATCAGAGGTGCACAATTGTGTGTAAGTAGTGCAGGTATGGATGTGGGTATGGTGTGCCTATGCATGGGCAGTTGTCATTGGCGGACTCCCTCGATGAGGTCAAGTGGCTGATGATGGCTGCAGGATGTCGAGGTGTTTTGCGCTAAGAACATTTTCTGGTCACAGTCCTGCGTCCCTTTTTGCGTTACATCGCAACCGTACGTAGTGCGTGTCTATAGTCCTGCCATAAATCACCTGCTCCTCTATGCATTTACCTTCATTGCTTCTTTGCAAATGAAGACAACCTTTAAGAAAACATTTCTTATTCCTGCCTGGAAGTTGTGCCAGTGAGGACTAAAGGAACTTGACATTGAACTTGTCCGTTGCGTCACCAGTGAGAAAAACAGACGTTATCTTCCTTCGGGGGGTCCCTATACTACTGTACTATGAAACAGGCAGGACCTGGGGCACAGGTAGTGTGTGTGTGTGTGTGCAGTCGACACAGTAGTAGTAGTGGGGTCGGTCGGTCAGAGATACCGGAAGTCACGTGCTCGATACAAGTGTTCCGCCCATTTAGTGTCAGTCAGTATGCAGAATCGCGAATACCCGGCAAAAAGGACTGTATAAAAAAGCGATAAAAAGATATTTTCCCCCATCCCAAGACGTAGAGCAAAGAAATGACCTCTCTCTCTTCTGCGCTTTTAGGGCATCATGAAACGCGTCGTTTATGAGAGCCGTCACTCGCTTTGGCGAATTGGCATGCGTGACCCGACGTTTAATTCGTATGCAGAGGACAGAAATGAGTACAAGCCATGCTTCCAATTCGGAGAAGTTGCTCTTCACTGCCAAATTTTAAAGAGCCTGCAAAAAAAAGGTTGCAGTGCAGACACCTCGCGCTGCGTTGCATATACAGTACATACGTAGTAAAAGTGAGGTGTTGGTTGGTGTGACCGCAGATTTACCTACAGTATGAACTTCCTCTTCCGTCTCTTCTCGCATTAATCAGCCGAGAATTCTCTCTTTTTCGCTGTCGTCGTTGCTTTGACCTCTCAAGGCTTCGTGTCCTTATATGCACGGGGTCGGAACGGCTCCTTTTTTCGCTTATGAGTAAACCTCGGAACTTTAGGCCACAACGAAAAAATAAATCAGAATACTGTAAAGTCGAAAAAATGAGTTAAAAGCTAAGCAGACCTGAAACCGAAGGAGTAATTTTCATGACACAAAAAGCAAGAAAAAACATAGATTCAACGCTACTTTGGGGGGGACCAAGTTTTTGATGGCCAAAATGAAGTGAAACAAAGGTGCAAAACCAAGGTAAAACGTAAGGCTGGGTTGGAAATCTGAAAATAAGAAATAAGGAAAAATGTGCAGTAGGCAGTAAAATTTTGAAAAAAAAAAAATCAATGGCACATAAATTTGCAACGAAAGATGAAAAAACGAGGCAAAAAAAGCTAAATCGAAACTTTCGTCAACACAATGAGTAAAATTCTACACCTAAAATTTGAAGATCTGCCTGTGAGTGTGAAGATCAGGCCCTACCTGAGGGGAAAAGTGTCAGTCAAATCAGTCGTATTTCAAACACGAAGATACAGCTGTTTCTTGCACTAAAGACTATCGTTGTGCAGAGACGAATTTTTCCCTCCTCCCGCCACACACACCCCTCCCTGCGGTCATGTATGGGAATCCCCGCAATCACTTTTAGGGGGAGGGGGGAACGCCTTATGGAAATGAGGGAAGTCCAACTTTTGAGTTAGACCGTCGATGGAGGCACTCAAGCAGGCAGGTGTTTACCCGCTGTAAGGCGATGACAGCCCTGACAGCCGTTCAACCACCCATTCTCAACATGCCCAAAAAGAGAAAAATAAAGTGAATGACTTCGGACTTATAGGGCATAGCCTGTTATGGGTTGGTAAATCGGGATCGTTTCCTGTATTGTTTACGTGGGTTGCTGTTGAGCCCGAGGTCCTGAGGGGCCAAAGCAGTTTGTTCGGTCGTGTCCTGTGCGTGGGTTTTACCACGCACGCACACTTGACCAGGCGAATAAATTTGCCGAGAATTACCCGCGGGGATTCTGCCTTTTTGCTTGGACTTCCTGTTCGTGCTGACGGTCGAAATCTTCCCCGCTCTTCCATAATTGACGTGTGGTGGGAAAGTGAGGGGGGGAATGCCCAAGATTACCCCCTCTGAGAGCTGTACGTACAAGTGACCCTGAGTTCATCCCCACCCATCCACCCCGGCGATGTTCGTGACCAATCGATGTGAGATATGGAGGAAGAAGGCGCATTCGAACAAAGCAAATGGGGGCTTTCAATCTGGTCGTCCCGAGGTTGCATTTGTAGCAGCCAAGCTAACAAGTTTAAGATTTTACCTGAGTGTGGATTTAAAACATTACTTGCAGTTAAAGCGGCAGCTGTAGCAGGTTTCCGCATCCTGCAGATGTTGTTGGAAATGGCCAAACCTGACAAGTGCCTGCTGCGGGTGGAGGCCTCCGAGGCCAACATCGCATCCACGCAGAAGATGGAGTCCAACATGGGAAGTGGGCAAGCCTCTAATTGCTGCAGTGTGTTTGTATGAAATGTTGCAATAGCATTTCTAAGGCATCAAAATAATAATGACCTTGATTTGAATCGAAGCCCTAACGCATGATGTCCGAGTCGGAGACAGAGGACGTACCACAAACCACGGTACCGTGGAAGAGGTGTGACCATATAGAGTGAAGTGAGACCAACATGGAGAGTGCCGCCATGTACATGGACCACGCACAGGCCGCGACCATGTCCGATGCAGCGGGGGTGACCATGATTGCATTCCATACATGATCGCATTCTGCACCAAGTACGCCATGACGAGCTTCATATTGGCATGTGCTACGTCAACTGCCTTAGGCATTGATGAAATGTGTATTACAGGAGCGAAATCAGCTTGAGCAGCAAGTGGAGACCTTACACTTAACTCGAGGAAAATTTCACTTTAAAAAACATAAAATTAAAGTGTGTTTGGAAGAGTGGTTGAAGCTGATCTCGGAGGGATCATGATCATGCTCTGTTTATAGTCCAAACAGGCATAAGAAGTTATGGCAAACAGAATCAGGGTGAAATGGAGAGTACAAAGTACAAAGCACAGGCAGGTTTTTTCTTGAAAGTTTGATAAAAAAATATTTTAAGATGTTAGTGCAATCGCTTTATTATGGAAGTCACAACCTCTCTTTTTTGAGCTACATAACCCTCCAAGTTGTCCAGTACAGAGCAACTGATTCAGCTTTTTTTCTTGCAAACTCTCACATCTCTTATACTTGCATCCAAGTGCCGACTTATTTCCGGACCATGCAAGGAAAACACTTCTTTTCCCAAATTTGAGGCCTTGGTGACCACAAAATTCCCTGTCCATCGATACCAATATCACTGCACAGGGTACTCAAACAGAGGAGCCCTAGCAAGCCAATTCACCCCGTACATGATCGCACTCTACGTACAAGTTGTAGTCGCTGGCCTCTAGTACACGAGCGTGGTCGCAGTCTGGGTGTGCGTGGTCCTGATCGTCGCACTCGCACTGCAACGTCGGTGGCAAGCTCGCAGCATACGGCGTCAACTTTTGCACAGTCACTTTGATTTGCGTGGAAACATTAACGACTGACGTCGGATTCCGCCTGACTGCGTTCTCCACCACCGTTGTCGTCGGCGTTGGTGCAGTCCGAGATGAGACCGGCGAATACTAAGACCGGGCGACAGACAAGACCGCTGTCACCGTGGCGTCGTTTGAGACCCTCGAATGCCAAGACCTACAGGGTGACCATGAATTGATGACCTCTTTGAAAGAAACGGTCAAAGACAAGACACACATGAGCAATTGGCACGATTCATTAGGAAGGACTTTCAATGGACAGATTCTCTAATGCTTGAGGAGAAATTTATGGTCAAGCAGTCCTCAACTGTTCATCATGGCTGACTTTGATTTTGTTGGTGCATTTGGATTGAGCTTCTCCAGGACATTTCCTTCAGACAACAAATGAGGTCTGTTGGGTGGCCACTCATCCATCCAGAAGGTGTTGACTCTCTGATCTTGCATCCACTGTGTTGATCTTGCATCTGCTGAGCAATGTGAGGAGATGCTTCTGACTGAATTTGAACCCTCTGACATTTATGCAACCCTTTCATATTCAGAGCTAATGATGCACTTGTGGAAAAAGTTCGTCATCAAAGTGAGAAACCTTGATGGGTCATTGTATCGTCCAAACTTTAACATAATCAAGCTGAACGTGTAAAATAACGTGTGAAAATCAAGAGACCATGAATTTACCCATTGTTATAGCGAAATTATCGTACGGACTAGGGTAGACCTTTACAATTGTACTCTTTTGAGCTTTAGCAATTGTAACCATTGCATTTACTCAGTTCTTTTTGTGTTTAGGCTCCTTGCATGTGAGCTCCTTGATATAATCTCCTTGTATATGGTTTTTTTTGTTAGGTTTCGTACGTTGTAGCGAGAATAATGTTATATAGCTTTCTCAAAAAGTAAAAAACCGGTCAGCAACGAAGAAGACATTGTTGTTGCGAGAAACAAACGTGATATCGAGAACCGACTGTACTTGTGATGCATATAACTGAGTTCAAAAGTGAGCTTGCCCATTCCGTGATCCGTGGTCTGAATATTCACTGGTCAAGTCTTTCGGACTGGGCTGAAATGGCGCAGATAACCACACCTGGCAGCGAAGGTGAATACACAGAGCAAAGTCTAAAGCTAGTTGTACTTACTCACACTTGCCAAATACTACTCAACATCTTTATCACTGACCTAAGCTAAGCTGACTCAAATGCCAAGCAGGAGCGTTTACAGTCGAACCTGGACAGAGCAAAAGCGACTCAATCTTGCATGTCCGATCCGAACAGGGAAGATGGGAAATTTGCATAATACGATGATTTCATACTTTTTGTTTGCCGATGAAGCCTTCAAGTATTGGCGAGACGACGAACAAGAGATTCCGGGACGTCCTCGCTGAGCGTCTAAATTGGCGAACCCTCCTGCTCAGGCCATGCATTCATTTATTCTCGCTCTACGTGAAACTTTCCTCACTCGTTAATTCAAGGACTCTTATTTATCTACGACGACCCCCCCCCCTATAACCCCGGCCCGGCCCGACCCAGCTAACCCTTTTTTGTCGCCACTTCAATTGACGGAAAACGGGCAAAAAAAGATTATCAGAACTTTGCACCCGGAGGCTTGAACTGTAGAGGATCCGTCTCAGACTTACATGCACAGTGGACGCCGGATATCGTGACCCTCGGTTCATGGCGACAGATTTTGCTTGGACAAGTTACTGACTTCGTGCATAAAGTGACAGTTTGAGCTCTGCCCTAGGGTGTCGTCATAAGAGGGGACTACTGTTCTTCACTGCTGTAGGCTTGTCTTACACCAATACGACGTGGCTGTGTAACATGTCTACAAAGAAGGAACCATTGTCTGGGCTGGGCATCCTCCTGAAATACGTACACGCCGAGCAAGCATCGATTTGGATGAACCTTGGCACGCTCAAAGGGTTGACCCAGTCAGGTGCCTAAGGTGCTCTTTGAGGCACTGAAAATGGGAGGGGGGCCCATTTTTTTCGGGGGGGGGGAGAGAAGGACTGGTCTCGACTTACTGGATGACTTGATCATAGGTTCAAACCAAGCGGAGAAATCCGTGAAGGATCCCAGGTCATATTAGTATTAGGGCGAATCCTGTTTTACTCTGCTGTGAACTTGGCCCCAATTTTAAGGGCATGGGAACTTCATGGTTGGAAGAAGAGAGGATAGAATAGAGCGCCTGCATGTGCATTACTCCTACTGTTATGATGCAGCCTCTCCTTGCTTGCGACGTAGGAACTTTAGGTGAAGAAATGACGTGACGAAAGTCGCATTTTCATCTTTCACGGCAATTTCTCTGCCTTTTTTCTCCAAACTTCACCTGCTGCACTTTCATTGCTCGTTACTGCGAATTTCTGGCACCCAAGTGATGCATTTTAGCTTTTGATCTAAAATTCCGGGGTCTGGTAATAACATACTAATCTGCTCACCTTTGGAGGGGCGAAAAGACGGCTCATCTTTTTTTGGGCAGAGGAAAAAATGGGCAATTACACGAAAAAGGAGGCAATTGAGAGTCGAAGCAGCTTACGAAGTCCTTGTACATTTCGGGACCAGAGTTTACTACTCTTCCAGCATAAAAGACAGATTGCTTTTTACCCGTCCTCAGGGGGGAGGGGGGGGATAAAAGGCGTGCGCACACAAACACATTCTCTCTCTGGCTCCGTCGTGTGTTACATATCTCAGAGAAGACATTTACTTCGCTCTCCCTCAGAATATGAGAGAGATCATGACTTCATGAGGAACCGAGACCCATTAGTTTCCTGCTGTGATGTCGTCATAGTGAAATGGCACGTCCGTACGCAGATTACACGCCCCATACATGCGCACGTCAGGAGCGCGACAAGTAACAAGGATTTTCTTCATTAGCCACGATAATTCATCAGCTCTCTCGAGGGGATTTCCGAATTCCCTCCTTCGTTAAGAAGAAACGCCGGAGTTTGCAAGTTCTTCCACACTTTTCAAGGGAGCTTTCAAGCGTTCTCGGGATAGCGAGAAAAATTCTAAATTTTTTTTTCGCTGAAGTATCTTTAAGCGAGAGTTTTCTTAGCAAGAAGAGGAAGTTGCGTCAATCTCCGCTCTCTCAAAGCAATTCCCAGTCGTTTGCACGTGTTTCATACGTACTCACCGTGTGTGTGCGTGCAGTGGACACCGCTAAATAGCACCCACTGGAGCGATTTGTGCCGGCGTCTTGCACCACCACCACTCGGGAGCTTGAAGAGTGCGCAATTAAGCGATGAAGCAGCGCGCTATTAAGCGGCGCCCACTGTTCAAACATGCGTACTGGGGGCAAGCTTGGCTTCTACCCTCCCCCCTCCTAGAGCCAAGGACCCGCCCAACCCAACAACCCTGACTCCTGTTTAGGGCAGGCCCATTAATCCTGAAACTAATTCAATTGGTCCTCGATGTAATGAATTGATTCGAAGCCAAGTTTTGGTGCCAATGGAAGATCAATCGTCCTTTGATCATTCTCTCGCTGTGACGGCAAAATAATCTTTTTTTCTCTCATTCTTTCCTCTACTGCAGTCGGTGCTATGAGTTTTGGGCATCGGTTGTAATCGTGCCTCACGTCACTTCTGCCTCATGAACCACGTTGAGTTGTCCGGATGCTGAATGATGCGTGAGCTGTCTTTGAATGTGTGAGAGGTGTTATAAGCAAAGTCCGCAACTTTAGGTGAGCCAAGGAGCGAAAATGGGGCGGGAAATCAGACGTGACTTTGATTGTCCCCCGAGGAATCCTTTTTGCGGTGCAGTCGAATTGCAGGGAAAGACGAAGAATGCAATCCTTCACCTAAACTTCCGAAGTCTCGTTATGAGCTTCATCAATCACCGGAGTGTGGAGGCAAACGCATCTGGTTAACTCTATCAAGCCGGGAACACGACGTGCAATGCGTATAGTGCATACTAATCAAGGGATATGGTAAAAACTTACGAGAAGAACATGCACTTAATGGAGGTTTCGTGTCTGCACGAGGTACGAAAGCAGCGCTTCAATCTGCTTCAATGGCCTCGATCAGGGAGTAACAGTCGCTGAAAACTTGACACATTTTCTCAAGTGCGTTCATTCTAGCTCGTTTGGTTTATATGTGCACACAAATGATGCAGACACCGCTGCTTGGAGCAAGGATAAGGGAGTAAGTGGTGTCGATGGGTTTTCCTCGTCCTTCCGGCTTCCTCAACATTAAAACTACAACATTTTTAGGTGCCAACCTAAGCCAGCAACATAACTGTGCTCCGTCCACGGTCGTCAGCTTGCTCTTAGCCACGCTCGTTGACGACCATGCGAACCGACGCCATGACTGCTACCCAAGCACTGGGCCAACGAGGAAGAAGATCTTCAGGGACGTTAAGGATGCCAGAGTCACTTGAGCGGCAAAGCCCAAGCCCGACCTGAACCCCATCCAGAGGCTAGTGGGGTGGGGCTCAAATGACGCGTGTTAGGGTGTTGGCCCCAGGAACAGCGAAGTGGGGCAAGGGGGAAACGAGTCCAGGGGAGCCGTGTACAAAAACGACAGGTGTGGCTGAAAAAAAAAGGGGTAACGCAATCAATCGCCCCTTATTTTGCATGTAAAAGTGGTCAACGTGTGGTCATATTTTAAGAAGATACAATTATGTTTCGTTAAAAAAATCCAAGGACCCCCACAGCCGAGGGGCCCGGAAAAATCGACCAATTTTCGGCATTGGTTTGGCGAAGAATTTGGTCGCTTCTTCAGTTGGTTGAACGGGTCCGTCAAGTGCGCACTCGAGTGCACACACGTCCATGTCCCGCCAGACTGAGTGCAGAGCAAAGGGAGCAACCACGGGAGCAGGCAAGCCTTTCACCTCTCTTCAAAGGTCAGGCGCGCGAAGAAGACCTCCTACGGAGAAGAAAGATCAATGAGCAGCAAGAAAAAAGAAAGCAAAGCTTGAAGATCGCGGTCTCGGAGCATTTTCTTGGGGCGCCGCCAAGAAAACGCTTCAGCTGTTTGACACGTAATCGTCAGCATCTCGAAGGAGGTGAGTTTCAGTCTTTGCAGCTAGGAATATTTTGTTGCCTTCACACAAAGCGTTGTTGTCAAATTTTCCTTATAAGCTTTAAGCAGTTTTGAGGTCGGCAGTTCCGAAGTTTCCGAGCTTTTGTCGAAGTGAATTTAAACCAAGCTCCTTTTGCCAGCGTTCAGGAACTTGTTGGGTTTATCTTTCCTCGCATATTACACAAGTTCCGATCCATCTCCATCGTCAATTGAATCATCTAGGCAAAAAAAATCGACAAAAGGTTGGTCTCATAAGTAAATCGTGGGTGCCGAAAGCTGAACAAATGTAGCGTTGGAGGTGGATGCTGTGTGGGATAATAAGTATGATGCTTGCTTGTTTCCTGGACGACAATTTTTCAGATCAAAGACAAAATTGAATGGGAACTTTGTACGAAACTCAGATCCTCAACACATTTCAGTACAGCGTATCAGGGGATGTCAGGCTTGTGGCAATTACTTACGGCAACGACTGTGTGGGATAATAATTAGGATTCTTCAAAGAACGTTCTCCTGCTGATAAATTTTTAGATTATAGAAAAATTTGAAATGGACCTTTACGTAGTTGAACGCGAGCCTTGTCAGAAACTCAGATCCTCACCAATATGTGGAAGTAAGGGGGGATACCCAGAAAATTCTGTGGAACTAATCTTCAGAACTTTGCTCCTCAGCTGGAGGAACTTTTAAAATGCTGGGCTGACTGATATTGCACGTTCACACGATGTACACGTTGTCAAGGCACTATGAGAGCGTATCTTCTGCTCATAATCTCCCCTGAGTGCTGACATACAGCGCGTGCAAGTAAAATTGCCCAATTTCCAATTTCCAACTTCCCTCTGTGATTAATGATCACCATGTTACCATCAATGTTTGACACTTGTAGCATTGAGAGCCAGATGAGACAAATCAGCAAGTGTTCGATATATCATGTTGTCTAAACTCAAGAGTCCAAAAATGGGCCCAAGAGGCCCAAGAGGCCCAAGAGGCCCAATGGGCCCAACAGTCCAAAAATGAGCAGAAGAGGCAGCACTCATTTTTCACGTAGATTGTGCAAAGGTGCCCAACTTTCACACTGCCACTATTGTCAATGTGGACCCCTTCACTGTCAGGAGGGTCTTGTCCAGAGGCAAAGCCATGAGGAGCATCCTGATGTGCATATGTGGAAGCCCCCTCACACCGGAAGAGAATGGAGGAGTGCATAAGCAAGTTAGAGGACGACATCAACAGTGACCCTCGAAAACTCACGTACAAGCATGAACCAGGGGTGATGATGGCTTAGAGCACCATCTGAGTTGAAGCAAAGTTGGCTTTGAAAGTTCATGTTATTAGGCCAAGGCAGTTGCCAACTTGTGAGGTCTGTGTCCACTGGTGTTGCCAGATCACAAGTTTTCACCATAGCACCTCCATCATTACCAATTTTCCCAGTCGAGAAGATTCTTGATGTGGATCAGTGCCACAACCGACAGAATGTTCACAGACTGTGTGCACATTCCTCAGAAGTTCCTTTTATGGCACATACAAAGACAAAGCATCCTGCAGGAATTATGGTCCTCCATGTCATAGGATCTCTTGGGAAGGAAATGCCTCCAACACTTTCGTTGTCAGGTCTGAGAGAGTCAACGCGGCCATGTACCTCTCAACACTTCCTTGGACGAACATCCTCAACCCTTTCTTGGAAGAACAGCAATTTTGGAATGATTACGTTGAACAGCAAAACTGGTCCCCTTGACACACTGCCCAAGTGCGCATCTGGATGGCAGGCAACATGAACTTGTGGGTGTAGGACTTTTGGCCACCACAGTTTCCTGACCTGAGCCCCTTAGACTACTCTACGTGTGTCATCTTGGACGGAAAGGTCCGGGCAACCCCCTTCCGCAGCATCAATGAATTGAAGGACAAGGTCATTGAGTAAGGTGACAACTTGTCTGAGTCTGAGATCAGAAAGGTTTGCTTCGGATTTCGTTACTGGGCTTTTTAGGGCCACAATAATTGAAAAATGGACTCCTCAACAAATAAATGTCCTATTCTCAAAGCGATAGATCTGAGAGTTCTTGATGAAATTGTACACAGCAACATCATTGGGGCAATTTGACAGGCGCACCCTGTATGTACGACTACAGCTCATGTATGCGTTGCTCTTTTGCTCTATTCGTGCAAATTAGCAGTGTGAGGAATTTTTGCTCTTGCATCACGTACAGTGAGCTCGTGGTCAATAGTCCAGAAAGTTAGAGAGATTTCGTACAAAACGTAAGACATAAAAAATATTAGTGTCCCTTGTGCAGCTCCACATGTAACGTTGTCTCGGACTGATGGTTGAGATTCTTTGTCGTAATACTGGTAAAGACACCGGAATACAGTGAGTCAAGAAAGTTTTGGATTCCCCAAGTGAAATAGTTCAGCTGTATGAAACAGTTCTTGAGTGATCATATGGAATCATTGCCATCATTTATGGGTATGACAAATTTTAGTCACAGCGACATGTGCGTAGCAAGCGCAGAATAAGACCCCAGACCCAGACTATCCTTGTCTAGCGGACGTTTGGACAGTGACGATACAGTCACGTCCTCCGGTGAAACCTGCCGGTGAATTGGACAGGGACAAGTTCATCCTGGATGAATAACCTAGCAAGAGTCACGTCTACCTGAGTCAGAGCTTTTTGGGCTCATTGCAAGCTAAACCTGTCAGATCTCTGCCATGACGCACGTAACTTCGTACGCACATGTGGACGAGTCTCACCAGGCAGCAGCAGCAGTTGAAAACTGTTTTAAAAATTCCCGCAAAAAGTTTCAACTGCTGGAGGTGGGTGGAGGTTACGCTCCCGTGATCTCTGGAGGCAGCAGGAATGTTTCTTCACCTGCAGGGATGGTAGAGTGTGAGGCTTTAGTCTTTTCTTTTTATTCGTAGAGCAACGTCAATTCAGAGCTCAAATTTTGGCAAGTCCAACGTCATAGGTGCATGCGTATTTATTAAGCACCCGTAGAACATTGTTCACGTAGAACAATGTGACCACTTGAGGACTGGCAAGCCTGCAAATCGACGACTTCAGCATTTGGACGAAGCATTTTTTACATGCATGTTGGAACCATGCTAGAGCATAAAATAAGTATATGAGACAGTAAAACATGGCTTTCTCGGTAGTTGCAACTTCCTTATCGCAAAACCTCGTACTAGCATTGAAAATGGGTATTATATTTTGAGTCTTAGGCAGAACTCTTTCCTACTGCATGTTTGCTTGTCCACTCTTCTACCCCTGAAAGTGGCTGAAGCTCCTGAAGACCAATGCTGCCACGTGCCCCAGCGCTAGCTGGCAGCACGGCAGCACCACGAGCCCAAGCTGAGCCCAAAGTGTTATCCACACTCAACACTGCCTCTGTCATGGTTATCGTACTGACACATTGACATCTATAGACAACTCCTATCAAAAGTTTTATACAATTACAAGGTCTCATGTTGGAGTCGACAATCATGGGTAACATCTGGAGGATAACCCGAGAGGGAAAGGAAGTATGTACGGTAGATCTGCTTACACGCTCAAGTGTTCTGTTCGTTCCTGGATTTATTATTAATACTTAACTGCATGTAAGTGAGCGTCACTTCACCTCTGATAGCCGACACTGACAACCTCTTTACCAAAAGCAGCTTCTTGCATTACCACTTTCCTGTGAGCAATTGACTGAGGTGTCCTATTTCGTTGAGCAACTCAATGGTGATTGCATTTCCCTACCCCTCTATAGATGAATGGACCTCGTTCACTTGAGGAACTGCTGTCCCATTTCGACAAGGCCCCAGTGAAAGACCCCGACACCGCCATCAAGACCAACCAATGGGCCAAACGGTTCAGAAGTTATCTGGAGAACAACGAACAAGGCGAGGTTGTCACCGCTCTGCGCTTCCTTGTCCTCACTCAGGTCTTTGAGCCTAACTCGAGGGCCAGTGTGGCAGATCCTGATCTGTTAGCAACCTTCATCAGGACGTCCAAGATGTTCTTCAGCGAGGAGAGCGAGGATTGTGTCACGTTGAGTAATCCTCGCCTCTTCGAGGCCATATCCGAGGCGGGTCGACAGAAGCAGGAGGCTTTGACCAAGGACATGGTGAGGCAGATGCTCCTGGCACGGCATGATGCCGACGTTTGGCAGAAAGGGGTCGAGGAAGAGTACATTCGGTTCGTCTCCACCCAGAAATCGACCATTGCCTGTCTGCTCAGCATTCTGTGAAGATGTCAGATTGTACCTTACACGACATACACCGCGTGTCCTTATAAACAAACAACATTTGCCCTCATCCACGGACGACCGACTCAATAAAGAACATTTCGAGAAGATTAGTTGCTTTAAGTGTACATTATATATACCATGCACCTACGTCTTTGCACGTGTTTGCCAAGTAATTATTATGCACTCCCTTCCTGTGAAACAGCACTTTATCAACCTGAGATGGGACTTAACTTCACAAGGGCGATCAAGTCCATCAAGGGGCGATTAAGGCACTTGACAGTCGAAACTTGAGATATAACACCTTCAGTTCTCCTAATAAAATTGGTCAAAAGTCTTCGGGGGGTGCCCTCACCCGGCCCCAGGGAACAATCCCACCCGACCCTCCGGTACGCTTGGCAAATAGGTGTGAAGTAGAGTATATTCTACACTTTTGTAAGTGTGGAACCTGTTACAGAGTGCGCACATGTACTCCTCTTGTAATGTAAAGTTAAGAGAGCTCTCAGTTTTGTTGCTGTCTGACAAGAACATAAATTCCACCCATGGAGCGCTGAGTCTGATCGGGATAAATGAGAGAGGATCGGCCAGATGGATCCTTTCGGTTTCGGTTGGCAGAGTGAGGCCACCTTGAGGAAACGCAGAACAAACACACGACTCCACACTGTCCATGCTCTCCTGTCACTGCCCTCTTTGGCTGGCTACTCTTGCGGGTGGTGAACGACGATGAGCATGTACTCCTTGTCAGGGACGACCATGATCTCGTGCTTCTTGGTTCGGAATCGCATGAACGTCAGATCGTTGTTCGGGTCAACCTCTTGAAACAGCTTCCTGGAGAGCGCCACAATCTCGTGGATCATCGAGGAGAACGCCTCCGTGGTTTTGGTGTCCACCGATGACTTGACCGCGGCGCCTTCGGCATTCAGGATAAGCACGCCTCGGACGGACTTCTCCGACGAGAGCTCTTGGAACTTCTCCTCTAACTCTGTCGTCATCTCGCGGGAAGAACAGCTACAGGTGGTTTGCCAGGGCAAGTCGAACCTTGGCTCGGCTCGGTTCGACTCGACGTCCTGGAGGTTTTTCGTTCGACTCAACTCGGCCCGAAATTTTAGATCGAGTTTTTGAGTTTTCAGGCTTTTTCGGGCCGCCTACACACCCTCAATGGAATCGAAGTTGCTTTTTTTTTTCCTAAACTAGCAGTGCTTGGGACATTTTGACCAAGCAAAGTTCTTTATTACCAGATTAAATTGTATGCATGTTCACTATCTCAAGTCGAATCTTTAAATTGAGTCAAGATCTTGTGCTTTTTAGAAAATACTTACGAAATACAGCAAAAAACCCTGCCTCTATAATGAGCTCGAAATTGGATTAAACATCAGCTCTAGAGCTCTCAAAATTTCCAGCCAAAATTGAGTCGAACTTGCCTTGGCGTGGGCTCGAGCTCGAAACTGGAAACTCGAATTCGACTCGAGCCTTAAAGTACCCGCTCGGTCCAGCCCTACTGGTGGCGGGCCCAAAGCCACTGCATAAAAAGAATCACGTCACTGGCTGATCTGGACTGTGCGGCAGCTGACGTAAAAGAGCGGGAAATTCAAATGTGTAACGTCGCTCAATACTTGAATTTCCCCTCGACAATTGAGTTTGAATCCTTAGGACTCAGTGAAGTTGATTGAGCTGGTCTGTGCGCAGTTTAACGTTTTTGGACAGATTTTTATGCACGAAGAAGAATCCCTCAATGTCCAAAAAATGAGAAAAAAAATTAGTCAGTGTTTGTTGTGGCCGTCCTGCTCAGGGTCAGCCTGATGCGGTTCGTCAGCTTCCTGACTATGTAGCTCCTCTTGTATGCACTGAGAAGGCTTGAACCCTCGGGATATCGGAACACCGATATGCTGAGCACCGTCACTTTAAGAGAGAAAATAGTCTTAGAGGAAACTGAGGATCCCTGGATTAACAAATACTCGGAGCCAACTTGTTGCATGCAATGATTCCAACACGAAAAGCCGAGCTGGAGAAGTAGCTCAAGAGCTGAAGGTGCCCGTAAGTGCCTACGGCCCACTCAGCCCACAAGCTGTGGCGACCCCAGCTAGCTCTAGACAAAACATCTCTCGTTCCCTTCTACTCTCATAGTACAGGGTATGCAAGCCTTTATTCTTCATGCTTTACCAAACGGACACTATCATAACTTACATCCAACCCAAAATCCGATGCTGCTGTGGTCCTTAGTGCATTGCCAGGTGCAATCAAGGTGATGCCAAAGCGTGCAGTGAAAACATTCGGTTAGTTTCATTGTTCAGCTGGCTTTGGTTTCTGTTTCATCACAATGTCTGTGTCTGCTTCTTCCATCACAACCACAAGCAGGCCTGACTGATTACTTCAATGTGATCTTGACCAAGTTGAGGTGGTGAAAAAGGTTGGCTGCGAAACCGTCGTGGAAAGTCTCAAACCAGTGAGACTTTCTTACGTGAACAACGTTATTCTCACGAGCGAATTTCATTGTCATTCCTGCTATCAGAAGAGGATCAGGGTTAAAAGTGCATCCGATGCGAATCATTCATGACGTTTTTTCAATCATTTGATTAGCTGACCTCGACTTTTAACCTAACTTCAACAGTTCAATGCAGGACGAGTGGGGACAAACGTGCAATATCGAGGCAGGAAACGTACAGGAACTTAACGTCTCGTTCCAACTACGTGTCGCGTGCAACATTTATTTACATTGCTTTACATTACATTTCATTCTGTTAAGAAAAGCAGCATTTGCAAAACAGTAGCGACTCCAGGCAATACTGCTTTTAATAGACCTTGGAGGTAAGAATGTTAGGAAAACATTGACGTTGACGAGTTGCTTGGATATTTAGGTTGAACACCCGGGGGCAGTATCAATGTTCGGTGTTCAACTGAACTTGAAATTGAAATATCGTACAAAACCACACCAAGTGTAGTGCTTTCTGCCGATTTTAAGTTGTTCTACAATCTTGGAGCACTTGCAGCTGAAGCAGGAGGTCCTGCTGGAGTAGGAGGTGCAGCTGGGGCAGGACTTGATGCCCAACTGGACAAAGTTGGAAGATTTTCTTGTCCTGGAAAGTGTTCAAGGCAAAATGTTAATACTGTTTTTTAAGAAATGCTTTTCTCTTTAAGTAAGAGTCAAGCCAAAAAGAATTTTGCTGGCCTTGCCAATAGAGGATGCGTTTTGCACTTTTCTAGACCTCTCCCAGAGCCTGGCGGCCTTCATGAGGTCGACAGCCTTCCAGATAGTTTCGCGGAGGTTGCCTGCAAATCGTTTTGCTCCCTTACTAAATGAGTACTTTAAGTTAAATGCTGATGCACAGAAAACAAGCTGTGGCTTAAATTCTAATCAAACCGTTTCCTGACAAACGCCTTATTTTAGTGCGACGAGTCTAAAAAGTTAATCTCAATTTATATGTTAAAAATTGTGCGTACGTCATGGAACCGTGCATAATGGAAATGAGATCCTATAAATTTGCATAATTTTCTTGCGAAATCTTATTGCATGAAATTAAGTTGTCATGTATGTCAGTACCTGCAGGTAATGCAGATTACCAACTTGATTAAGAAAGTCAGGGCTTGACTGCGCAAGCACCAACCTTGACTTGTCATCCGATTGCAACCTCCTGACTTTTTCTTGGCACAGAACACCTTAGCAGCATGGACAATGTGATCAGTGGGGATGCCATCCCACACTGTAGCCATGGCAGCTCGGAGAGATGCCAATTCTAGGGGCTGGTTTGATTTGACCTCTTATAAACTTCTCCCTAGAAAAAGTAAAGAAGATTCAGATCTGGTGACGACAGTGGCCATGCCTCCTTTGACCAGAAGCTGAGGTGCTCCCCGAGGAGCTTCTTTTTTGGGCAGGGGAACAGGTGCACGTGGCCCAACCTGCATAGTAGGAACACATAGTTGCCCTCCTCTTAGGTTGCCTTGATTCAAGGAATGACTTCTTCAGCTATGAGATCCTGGTAGACTGCAGCATTGAGGTCCTTGCCCTGAGGGATGAAAATGGTGGCCACCCTCTTCCTGTGCCAACATCTCAAAAATCATGACAGATGCCCTTTTTTGGTCTTGGATACCACGTGGACACTCTTTGGGACCTCAGGACCAACAGAAAGGTCAATGTAGTAATCGCTTGCTGTTACCACTAAACCATTTTCATCACTCAAGATGACAAAGACATCACACTTGTCAATATAACTTGGGACCTCTCTGACCTCTTGACTATTGCTGCCTTGGTAATCAGTGGAATGCTTCTACCTGACATTGACTTGCCCTGCAGCTTGCTCATGACCCATTCCATTGACCTCCTGAAGATTCTGTAGTCCCTCGTGACACTCAAGATGCTCTGCACCGGGTTGCCCTCAACGATGGACCTGATTTTGGTCAGGTCCATCATTGTCCCCTCCAACTCCCCTCATCCATCCAACTCCCCTGTCATGACTATTTCTTGTGGCTTGTGAGCTGGGGAGTCGCCAAACTGACCAAGTTCCGCATACCTGCCCTGGGTTTCAGAGACAGTCTTCTCATGTTATGGATGGATGGACGGTCTGGTCATGGATTCTGGGACAGTGCAAAACACCATCCAGGTGTGTCCCCAGCATCCTTGATTCGTAATCATCATAATTCATGCAGACCTCTGGACACAAGACGTTTCACCAAAGGCGGTACAAACGCGTGAATTAGCCAAAATGCAACTTCCCCCCCCCCCTCTTTTATCAGGCTCTGAATAAGAAGACTGGTGAACACACCCTCTTCTTCACAGTCTGGACAGTTGAGGTTGTTGACTTAACTTTGCCTATTTCGGACCAGGAAGCATGGACTTATGCAGTCACGACGCAAGGCGTGATCAGACCTCAAAAGCAGATGAAATGTTAGCAGGAGAACATATGCGTTGGAGTCGGTGCCATAAAACTAGAGTCCTATTTTTTAAGTACTTCACTTAAGTCTTATTTTCTACATGTTTGACGAATCTTCGAAAAGAAAGGAACATTTCGAAATTCTATAGACATTTGTTTCATACTCTGTTTTCTGCTGTGTCAGTGGGTACTGACAGGCAGTCTACAGCAGAGTCTGAGAGACAGTAGCAGTAAGCGATGAGCACCCGCGCGATAAAGCTCCTCTGGCAACGCTAGATCCTTTTCCATTTACGCTATACAGATTCCCACTTGACAGAAGACAAAGCATGACAAAGGAAAATTTGAAGCACTAGCGGAGGTTCCCGCCATTGCCGACTTGAAGATTAAACGTAAAATACCCACAGCATTTTCTGATGCTTCTGACATTCGATGGACTCTATGGGCATGGGCCCGAAGAGCCCGTGGAGCCGTAGAGCCGCTGTCCATGGGCCTCTTGCCATCCTCTACCGTAGCGGGACTGGGCCACCCTGCCCTGGAGGATTCACGGGGAAGAGTTTTATTTGTTTGTGTTTTGTCTGTTTCATTTCCGCTGGCTGGAGGTCTTCAGTGATCGTTATAGAAGTTTCATTATACCTTTTTCATACCCCATATATTTCATACCTTTTGCGAAAAACGAACAGTGAACTAAAGTCAACAAAGTCGCCCAACAAACCTCGTTCCGGCAAAAGCAGCAGCTTCACTGGATGTGGCAGCTTTTAATGCACTTCTAAGCTTTCGCAATCAAGCGTTAGCACAGAGAGGTGACAAATAGTACAAGCGCGTCAGTCTCAGTAGAACCTGTAAAATAGCAAATTTAGAGAACACTTGTTGTCCGCAGTGATGTAGTTCTTTTCCTCATCGTCAGAGACCACTTTTTGCTGCTGAATGACACTCTCAGACTCAAGGATCAAACTATGTGAGGCTTTAAGGACGGTAACAGCAGCAACTGCAAGTGGAAGTACATGAGTGGAAGTTTTTCAAAAGAAAAAGCTTAGAAGTGCAGTAAAACTATGCATTGCAGTGTATGCAGGAAAGCTCGAAAAGGAATGCATAATTTTGAGAGAAACATCAGAGAAATAAACGAGTCTCTCGAAAACCGGAGAACGAGATTTCCGCCCATAAAACGGACTTTATGATCATGAAGAGTCCTCAGATGAAAAACATTTTCAGCTTGTGGAAGAGTTCAAGATGCTGTCATCTCGTCCCTCTGGGATGTCATGCTTTCCGTGGCCACCCGCCTGTCATCAGATGCCTAGAAAGGAAAAAGGTCAGATCAAGATCAAATTCAGGCCATATAAGCTAAATGCGAAACTGACATTGCGAAGAAAGGCCAGGAAAGGCCAGTATTTTCGGCCATAAAAGATGCACCTTCTTCCCCTAAAAACGAAAAAAAAATCGCATGCTGACACCTCATATGTGGGTACAAATGTTCTACCCGGGGCAGAATAGTGAAAAATACGGCCTGTATACTAAAAGTGACTTTAAAATGAGTAACTGGGTTAAATTGGACTTGAAAACGGTCTTGAAACGATGCTTCTTGCATCGCCCAGTGGAGTGGTACAGTGCGGAGGAGCTTGTAAACCAAACAAGGATCTAAATGGGCAGGAATTGCGAAGATTCGAAAGATGTGGCAGCTCTGACAGGAAACTGAGTCAGTCGAACCCCCTTGCCAGCTAGCACCTAGAGATGCCAGCCAATGAACATTCAGGACATTGCCAGTTTTTTGCCAATATCAATTTAGGTTGCAAACCTAAATTACACTGGAAAACATTGAATGGTCCAATTTTCCGTTGAACGCTCGCGGTCAAGCATTCACTGTCGCGCTCACTGTTGCGAAAGGTAGAAACAAAAAGGTACAAGAAATTTGGTCCCCAAAAGACCAGATTCGGGAAATCTGGCCCACAAACAGGTCGTCTGGCAATACTGCCTGGCCGAGTCCCCTCACTTTCTTCTCTCCGTCAGCTGTTTTGAGAGCGAGTCTGGTCTAGTAACGAATAAGCAAGTCATTCGATTCATCTCATTCTCGCCTGGTATCTCTCTCACGGTCGACACCGAGCAGGACCTTTGATCGAGACAAGTGAGCTCATCTGGGAACCGTGGATCCTGTCAAGGAGTTTCTGCGCACGGGATCGGTCGATCCCATCATCGAGTTCTTGCGTTCGGGATCCCTTCCCGAAGACGACTACATGGACGACGACTTCGAGGACGAATACGAGGATGTGGACGCCGATCGCGCCGATCAGCTCGGCTTCAAGCCGCAAAAGGAAGTCGTCTACAACAAGCTGCTGCCATATGGAGGTCGGCAACTCGACGAAGAGTCCAACGCCTGGTTCGCGGCTATCAAGAGCAACCTGGCTCGTGCCGTGGCTCTCAGGGATATCCGACCGGGCTTCGTCACCTGGTCCAGCAGGTTACATAAGTAAGGCACCCTGAGACAATCCCCCTTAGGATCGACCTCGACATTTATTTTTTTTGTTTTTGTTTTAGATACCTCCACTTCTACGGCTTCAAGTTCAGTAAGTCTGAACACTTAGCGCTGATTCGGTTGCTCTTCGCCTTCGCCACGGAGATCCCAGAGCTGGAGCCCAACCTGGTAAGCAAGTGCGCCAACCTCCTTGTGGGGCTACTTAGACGAAAGGAGCTGCTGGGACCGGATGAGTTGGTGCTGCCCTGGCGACCTCTGTACCTTCTCTACGAGAGGCTCATGTTTTCTCCCTATGAAACCCTGGGGCTCATCCATTTCCCCGGGTAAGTCTTTTTCCGATGTCTCTTGGCAATTGATTCGACAAGAAAACTTGATTACATGAAGCTCTCTTACTCCCATTGACAATACTGCAACTCTTTGTAGCTCCTTGGAGAGCAACCTGCGTTCCCTGATCCGTCACTGCCGCGCTTATTTCCCACCGGAGGCCACGTCTGAGATGCTTGAGGAGTGGCGACCACTCATGTGTCCATTCGACGTCACAATGGGAAAGGCAATGGCCTACTTTGATATGTTCCTGCCCACCTACGACGCACAGAGGATTGGAAAAGAAAAGACCTACGAACTATGGTTTCAAGAGTTCATGAGTTTTTGGGACGCTTGTCCCAACTCTCCTCCCTGGGAGCCGGTACCATCTAAACAGTACGTCATTGGTGAAGTGGAATCGTCAAACGCGTTGCATTTACTTCCAGGGCTTGATGGCTCTTTATGCTCGTTTGGCGGATCATAACGTGGGGCAGATTGACTGGGAGCAGTACATTCCAGTGTTCTTCACCAGAATCCAGAAGAACTTCCAACTTCCTGTCTTCTTCAAGCAGACTAATGTCGGTAAGGTGGATTGGTGAACGAATAACAAGCACGTGTGTTGTACATGTGGCAGGACGTACTTCTTTTATGTCGCTTTAGCCAAAACATCCTCTACGATGGATGTCACTGTGCTGTGCAAGTGGATCGTGGCCACCATGGGTCAGGGATCAAGCACTCCAAAATACCTGGACCAGATGTTCCAGTGTCTGGAATCATACTATCACTCTGCCAACTATGGGAGGCACTCGCAAAAACTGTTGGAATTCCTGGGAAAGTTAACTGGATTTTTTATCAAGCGACTTCATCGGTAAGCAAAAGGAGAAAAGTAGAAGAAAGCTGTGAGTTTGACAAAGCATGCGATCCATAGGGAGCGCTATGCAAAGCCTCGTTGGGGACACGTGACAGAGGAGCGCTTTCGCTTGACGGATTCAGACGTCACCGCCTTCGTGGAGACGCTGAAGCCCATCGCTCTTCACTCCATGTACTCAAAAGTCGGGTTGGGCGAGGTAATGAATCACTCGTGTCATTTTTCCTGTCGGCTCCGGTTATGTTCACAGCTTTGGGTACGGACATTCGATAACCTTTAACCAGGCCTTTTGGCAGGGTTGAGTCAATGTAGTGACTGCATTAACTTTCAGTCCTGGTCTAAAGTAGTCCCCACGAGATTGATTGCGCCAGGTCCCAAGATTGGTGGATTGATATGAAACTTGAGAATACTGCTGACAAAAGTCCATAATGTAATTGTTCTTGTGTTGACTCTTGGGAGGCATTAATTCTTCTACAGTGCTTGACATAAAAAAAATGTCCTTTAGGTAAAATGGGCTCCCCGCTCTGTACTGACAGCTTTTGAGGCAAATTTTCAAATGGAATCGGTGACCCAGACAGCACCTGACTAGACCCAGCATCTTGAGCTTCTTCGTGATGGCCCATTTTGGTGCTAGAGTGCTCAGAAACCTCAAGGGGGCGCCATGCCAAAATGCAGTTTAGCCACTTTTTCAGTGGCTTTTCCATGATAAAAGTGGCTGGAACTTTCTGGGGGTGTCGCCACTCACCCTCCACTGCTCCATGCCGAAGATGGCGTCCTCCAGACCATCCTTTGACATGCTACGGGCCAAAAACCCCACGAAAGAGCGCGCTCCTTCTGCTGCCAAGTGTCTGTTGCTCCTCGTTTGACCACTATCATGCTCTTGCGCATGAACGTGAACGTGCTCTGGCATCAAAATGGGCAGTCACAAAGTGGCTCAAGATGCTGCATCGGGCCAAACACTGTCTGGGACACTGATTCCACGTGAAGATCCCATCTTAAAAGCTGTCAGTACAGCGTATGGAGCCCATTTGACCCCGCGGACATTTTTTTTTACGCCAAGCACTGTAGTTGTGAATGCTCACGATTTCCTCAATGTGAGGGGCAATACTTATGAGCAGGGCTGTATGTAAGGTAAATTTGAACAGATAAACAGCATGATAATGACTAAGGGAAATTCACTACGTTGCTTTAATGTCGCGCTTCACCTCCTTTTCTTTATCTGCAGGTTGGCTTTGTGCTGCAGCATCTGGCAACTTTGAGACCCGATTTGATGCTGCCACCGCTAGTAGAAAGGACCTACGATTCCATGGCCACATTGACAGAGCCGCACAAACTGACAGCCTCCCTGCATGCGGTTGTTTCGGTTGCCAGGAGCCTGGTACTGATGAGAGCCGTACAAAGTACAAACATCGTGACGCAGCAGTTCTGTGCAGGTACATCCTGGTGGCGGCAAACCCGCGGACGCTCCGACTCATGTGCTACCGTTGCTATTGGCCACGGTGCCAGGGATCGACCCGAATGACATGCGGAAGTCAATGGTGGCTTTCCAGTTTTTGAGCACCTTCTGCACCCTCGTCCCACTTGTAGACAGCTCGGATGCCTTCAACCATCACACCCTCACCGAGGTGGAGAGGACCGTGTGCGGCCAAACAGCACAGGTAGGGGAGCTTAACTGCTAATCTGTACCAAGGAATGTGATTCGAGATAGCCTAATAAATAACTTATACATTCATCTGCAGGTTGATGACTTTGTAGTCCAGTTCCTGGACCGTTGCTTTGCTCTGATCGAGAGTTCGAGCTTTGAGCAAACTCGTGAAGAAGTTTCGACCAGCGACCATCGGTCTAATCGAGAGGAGACCATGAAGGACATCGGGATGGCATCCACCTTCAACTCGATCCTTGTGCAGAGTTCATCAGACGTCTATAACGTGGCACTGAAGAAGGTGAACAAAAAATCTAACAACACTTTCTTGAATAAGCAAAGTAAATAATTTTTTTTTAATCTTCAGGTCCAATCATTTGTTACCGGTCGCATTCTGGAAACCAAAATTTCGGGCAAGATCGCTGCAAGTCTTTGTCGCTGCCTCTGCAAGGTTCGTCCAGAGAAGGGGCTCAAGGTTTTCTTACCAGAAGCAATCGACAAGGTGATCAAAATCCTGAAGGAAGACCTGTCCAAGGAGGAGACTCTCGATGATGAACTAAAATTTAATCTGCTCATCATTGCCGAAGTAAGAAATTTGAATAGTGCTGGCAGGTTTCCTTTTGTAACTCCTTTTCCTGCAGTGCGTCCGCGTCCCGGGAAATTACCTGTTGCCTTTCCTCGACTCCATCGAATCGATCTTGGAGAAGAGCCTTCACTTTGCTAGCAAAGAAGGTAGCAACTTAGCCTCAACCATTCTGAGGAATCTCTTGAGAGCCCTCACAATCATATCACCGACTGAATACAGAGCCATTCCGGGTGGTTACGACCGTCCCGTCAGCGAGTATTTGCCAATCAAGGTGAAGCTATTGTGAGTAATGACGGTAGGGAAGTCTTTGACGGTCGACTGCGATTCTTCCACAGGACTGGGGTCGACCTGGTAACATCCACGACTTGAAACTGAATTGGCATATTCCAACCTCTGAAGAGATTACGGCCACACAGGCTTTGGTGGACAAGTTTTTGGAAGAAGAGCTCACTACACTCTCCTCCTTCGCCGAGGGAAAGACCGAGTTAAGCAGAGAGCAGCTGAAAACGAGACTAGGTGTTGTCGGTGCCATTCTACACGGCTGTGCCAGCGTTTTGCCTTTCTGGTACGACGAGGAAAAGATCAAGCTCATCGAAACCGTCGTGGACTTAGAGCCTCTCTCCATGAGGACAACGACTGAAGATGAGAAGCAACAGGTCACTTACAAGGGAGGAAACGCAAGGAAAGCAATCATCAGTGTCATGGATCAAGTGCAGGTGTGACCTTCTGAAGTGACCCTGTCTTCACTTCTACCTTCTCATTTGTCTTCTCCATCACCCCTAGTCCTGGCTTCTGAAGGAAAGAGAGGACGACACGAGGTGTCTCCAGGGCGTGGTGTCCGTTTTTCAAAATGCACTGCTGTTTGGTGGAGTTACTCGTGAGGACTACGACACCAGGTTCAGATGCGATAAGTTGTCAACTTTGTACACGAATTCAAGGCCTCCCCTTGCAGATGCAAAAGTTATCACGCAGTTAAGCGAGCCCTGGATAATAGACTGGTGGGCTGCAGACGGCAGATCAGGGCTCTTCTGATCGATCGAGTGCTTCTGCAGCATGAGTACAGAATGCTCGAGAGGAGTCATGTGCCCTTCAGTTCCATTCATGCAAAGGTTCGCGTCACTGGTTATCACAGCCCGCAATATGAACAAGAGATTTCCGGTTTCACAGGTCATCCACAACCTGCTCACCCTATCGACGTCCCACTACAGTCATGTTCGTGCCAAAGCCCAGGATTCTCTGCTAAGATGCCTCAGCCACTTCTCCCACAGCTATCTAGAAATCCTGCCTAGACTTGAGCAGCTCCTCAAGGAGGACAATGACATCAAGCACGAAGAGTTCAAGGGGGCGCTTTACGTAATCCTAGGTAAGACGGTGCTTGTGACAAAAAGAGCCTTGCACGTGTAGTTAGTTAAGTCCAATGTCATTCATACTGTCGGACAGTTGACATACACCAGGTTTGCTAACTGCCCTGCTCTTGCACGTACGGAATCGGTTTTATCTCACTGAAAAATGTCGGATATTCCTTTTTTTCTTGGCAGTTTTCATTTCCCTTGGCTTTGAAAACCACCCAATAAGTTGACGAAGGAATGTGTGAAATAAGGTACAGCTTGTTACCAAAAACAATGCTTTTCGAACCATTTCATACCCCTCGTGCAGTCAAGTCCAAGTCGGTTACATATGTTACTACGATATGCGTCGTTTACATATAGTTAAAACAACTAGTCGTAGATCGGTCACGTAAAAAGTTGTTCGACCCTCCTTCAACAAATAGCCTGAGTGAGTTACTTCCAATTACATACACCATAGGAAGTTGTTGCAAAATGTCCCAGTTAGTAATACGAAACTTAATTTCTCTGCATCCAGAAGGGTGACAGAGGTATATTTGGTATCAAAACAATCCTCAGTTTTCCTCGACTGTTTTAAACTGGGGACTATATTTTGGGATAAAATGCTTCTTCCTTTTGTCTAAGCAAAAGCTATGTCTCTGAACCTTAACATCTCCATTTTTGTCCGATCAGACCAAAGAACTGACAATCAAAATGTTATTTTTCCTCAAGTGATTTTTCTTTTTTTACAAAGGCTAGAGAATTTCCGTGGGTTTGACCTAAAGTAGAGAAATCTTCTGTTGGACAGTGTCCACGGAACTTACCCTTGTGCAGTGTCCTTGGTACAGTTTGCCTCGATATTTCAGTCAAGAGGCACTGAGGTCCTTCAGAATGTCTCGTGTGATCTTTTGTTTGGTTGCTGTCCACATCCGTCTCAGTCCTTGTTGTCAGAGCTGGGGTCACTTCTTCTTTCCTGACCACGTCTTTCAGGGGTTTTCACAAATTTCAAACTGTGGCTTTTGAGGTAAATGTATTGCTTCTTGGTCAGTGTGTACAATGCGACCTCAAGCCAGCAAGTGTAACTGTTTACAATTACGCATTACAGTCGAACCCGGATAGCGGGAAATCGGGATAAGAGAGAAGAACCTGTCTTCCAATGCACTTCACTTATCCGGGTTCGACTGTAGTTGCACAACAGAAAATACAATCTTAGAGACAGGAATTGATGTCGACACTTTCTGAGGCATGAATTATGTTGGGCTTAGTTGTGTATGTACGTATGTCCCTACGTCATTGTTGCATTCTTGACAGGTCGCAAGAACAAAAGCATGATGACAAAGCACAGCTATGCCACGCTGGAGAAGCTCTGGCCCGCGGTCGTGGAGGCCCAGCACAGTGAAAAGCCATCTATCATCCGGCTAATGGACTGGCTCGGAGAAGAAACTTACAGAGGACTCGACACCTTCGGCTTGGCGCTCAACCTTCCAGAAACGCTGACAAACGAGTACGCGCTTGAGTTGTGGCGCTCAAAGTCGCCGGTTGAGCTTGGAGAATTTCCGTCCCAGGAGGAAATCGAGATTGGCAAAAAAAGACTGACAGAGTTGGGCGAGAAAGACTTGGCCTCCTACCTTAGTCTGGTAGAGAAGCTGACACAACAGGTGGAGACCGGAACGTTGCGTTGGCGCCACCAGAACCTCGCCCTAGGCTGCATCTGCGCACTGGCGCGGTACGATGTGCCCCTCCCGGCCAGGACGGCACGGATGGTCGTCCGGAACCTGATCAACGACGACATCACTGTGAGAAAATACTGCATCCATTTGTTGGGCGCAATCCTGAAGCAGCAGAAGCGAAAGCATCCCAAGATAGAGATAAATCCGGTGTCCGAATCAGGTAAGGTCGAGTACAGTGTACGTTATTTGCGTGGAGGCGCAGTTGTTTCATTCTACTACTGTTCCTCGTAGCCAAGATCCCATCGGTCCCTGGTGATCGGCCAGACAACGAATGGCTCTGTTACGACCCGTCGAGGTTGCCTTCATCCCCTGCCGATTGGGACGCGCCGAAGTTCGTGCATAAGACACACTACGGCTACTACACGTGGCCCAAGAACATGTCCATCTACGCCCCATCGGATCAGCAGCCACGACTGGATCGCTCCAGGGAAGAGCTGAACGACGTCGAGAAAGAAATCCATGACTTTTTCATGGATTCGAGCAACGTCGACAAACTTGTGGGATTCCTTTCCCTGGAGGAGCACAAGGGCAAAGATCGATTCGATGCCAGGAGGTTCGCGCTGTTCAAGGGCCTCTTCAGGAACCACGGGGACACTTTCCTGGGCAACTTTAGGCCTCACCTTGAGCGGCTGGTAGAAGATACCAAGGAAAGCTCTCAAAGGTGTGACTGTTTGTAGATCTTATGGAGAACTGAAAGTTGGATAAACTGCAACCTTTCCAGATGCGCTGCCGAGATCATTGCTTCCTTGATCCGCGGCTCGAAGCACTGGACGTTCGAGTCGACGGCGGCAATGTGGTTGTGGTTGTCACCCGTTCTGCGCACAGCGCTTGATAAAGTCAGTGTGGAGACCATCCCGGATTGGGGGACCTGTTTTGCTACAGGTTCGGAATCTAGGTAGGCAACACGTAACCTTTGTAGGAGGTAGCAGTGTGCGTCAGGGTCAGTTTTACCTGCAATGGCGTTGAACTCGCACCTACATGAATGTACTCATTCACCTACAGAAGATACATTAAGCGCACAAGTGCGGTCACTCATACAAGAGTTCCTTTTCAGGGACCCTCGTCGTATTCACTGGATGTTGGAGACTCTTATGGAAGATCCCGTTCGATCTCGCGGAGCTTTCAACGACTCCTCTCGCTTATATGTTCTCCAAGGGGCCCTGGCGCAGCAGGAATGGAGAGCTGGAAACCTCCTTCACAGACTGATGTCGTTCCTTCGTCCATTTTGCTCTCATCCTTACGAGAACGTCCGCAACCGCATCGGATCCGTCCTCACAAACATCATGCTCAACGACCTCGAGTTCATGGATAAGGAGGACAAGAGTAACAAGCGTTGCCCGACCATTGCTGCTTTCTTCCGCGACGTCCTCCCCATGTTGGAAGTGCTCAAAGAGGAGCCGGATCCAACTCTGGTGCCAGGACCTCGAACGCCGCAAGATCCCAGAATGCTGGGAAACAGGCCAATGGTGCAGCTGCGTCCAAATATGCTGTGTGAAGGATTTCCGCCAGGAGTCAGACCTCCGCATCCTCCCCCCATGGGGTTGTCGCTGCCTGCGCCCTCGGAAATGCTGGCGCGATTTTCGTTGGCCCCGGAGGAGTTGTCGAAGCTGAGTCAGAGTCCTGGAGCAGGAAATTCTCCTCTCCCTCCCGAAGCATTGGTCAAAATGGCAGAATCAGTCGCGTCCGAGGAGTTGGCGCGCTTGAGCGCCTCAGTGGGTCCGCTGCCTCCGTTCTTGGGCCCCATGGAGCCGCCAGTCAACGGAGAAGTTAGGGCCGGAAAGATTTTGGATGAGAAGACAGCCGAGTATGAGAAAAGGCAGGAAGCCTACAGATTACTTCAAACAGGTACTTATAACGTTAGTTCGAGATGGAGTTGATTTTGCCACTGACTTTTACCATGTTACAGTGTGCAAGTTCCTTTCGAGCAGTCTTGTACGGGCCTTCAACTCCGTCAAGCCCGAATGCTTCGAGCTTCTGCCGGTTCTCTGCATAAACGAGTCGAACGAACTCGAGCCCCAGGTGTCCACTGATTGCACCTTGGCGCTGGCGTGCCTCTCCACGACCTTGCTGCAACTCCCTGTTGTCCCCAAGTGGCTGGACGCGCTGGAGACGGTTGGGACGAAGGCCAACTCCTGGAAAGCAAAATGCGCGGCTCTCGACGTGCTAGGGGTGAGCTCTCCTCGTTACATCACTAAAGGGTGGAACAGCGAAAATGTCACTGAATTCTCAACCTCTCGCCACACCTTGATGATGAATCTCTTGATCTCCGACCAAGAGTCAAAGCGTCTATGTGATTGTTCAAGTCATTTTCTTCCTTAATCACATAGACTCTCGGGCCGGGCTCAAGAGACTCATCACCAAGGTGTGGCGAGAGATTGAGACTCAGTCGCATTTTTCTTGTTACGCCCTTTACAGGATCCATACTCTTTTGTCGCACAGTTAAGTACACATAACTTCCTGTAATCTTAGACGTCCTGCTTCAACAACATGCCTGTTCTGTTGTCGAATCCCGACTGGGTTGATCGCGTGATGAACTTGGTATTGTCTGCCCTTGAAGAGGAACGGGTCGAGGTCCGTCAGAGAGCGGCCACCGTCCTGGGAGGCCTTCTTCACTGTCAGTTTGTAGAGAAGGACAGGAAGGAAAAGTTACTGGTAAGTCGAGATGATGAGTAGATGCTCTGTAGTCCAAATCAGCTTTACGCAGTTGAATAACCGACTAACATTCAATCTTATACTAATCATGTTTAGAACATGGTACTCCTGCTCAACCTCGAGATAGATGTCCATGTGTAGTGCTCCATATTGGAACTCTAAAGACCTTTAGTGCTCCTTGGCTCAAACATCTTTATTAACAAATGCGCTTAATAGTCTGTGCAATGCATGTATATGCTTGAGTAGTTGTTATATTTAATTTAAATTTTGTCGGGCTTCCAGAACACATCAGAAATATGTAGAGGGACTGTTGGTTCATGTGGCTATAATATTAAAAACAATTTACCTCGAAGTCCCAATTTTGAAGAAAGATGTAAGCTACAAAATCAGCAATAAGCTTCAATGTAAGCAACAATGCTAATTTCCTACCTGCAACACAATTATATGAGTGACCAGAGCGTCTTAGACAGTGAGAATGACATTGGAAGCAACGTCAGACTGAGACAGCAAGTACAGGGATTGGCTCCCCTCAATTTATATCTCTTGTGTGCACCTCACGTCACTCAACTTGGTTGCTTAGTTTTTGCTGTTGGTTGCAAGCTGAAGCCAACGGAAAAAAGTGCTTCTCCAGCCTTCGTAGGGATACCAGAAGTGCCAGCAAGGGAATAATCTTGAACGTCGTAGTCAACCACATATTAAAAAAGCCGCAATCCTGGAGCTTTGGAAATATGTCTCGATTATCTTTTTTTACTTCTGTAACTGTTGGCATCGTTGTTCTTTCAGGAGCACTTTTATTCGCTGGCTCGCACAAAACTGAAGAGAAAGAAAAAGCGAGACGAAGGTGATCAGGACCGCGAGGACGAGGCGAAGTTGGCGCGGCGAACCCTTAAGCGTCACTCGGGCATCCTTGGGTTGTGCGCCTTCGTCTCCGCCTTCCCCTACGATGTGCCAGAGTTCATCCCCAACGTGCTCATGGTCCTTAGCGAGCACCTGCAAGACCCGCAGCCGATAAACGTAAGCTTTTGAATGAAGTCTCGTTGCTTTTTGAGAGAAATATGTATCTTTTCAGACGAGCATCAAGAAGACTCTGCAAGAGTTCAAGCGTACCCATCAGGACAACTGGCAGGATCACAAGCAGAAGTTTTCCGAGGACCAGGTATCCGTCCTCACAGACCTCCTGGTGTCGCCAAGCTACTACGCTTAAGAGAAGACCTGGTTTATTACAAACTACACATATTTCGGTGAGCTTGATTAGTTTGCTTCATACGTATAGTAGTATATTTTATAATCGACTTTGTTTCTGATTCATTTTTTCTTTGATATCGAACAGCAATCTTTGATATCGAAAATAAAGTGCTTCTTGATACAGGGTGTTTTTGTCATATTGAAATAAACGAGCTGAACTGATGTTCATAAATGTTGGAGAACGCTCTGCACGCACATTTGACATAAATTACAACAGGTACATCAAGTGAGTTAATACGTCGTAGTGCAGGTATGTTAGATCGATATTAGAACTCCATGGTGACAATGGAACATTTCTTATAACTTAAAATCGGTTCCCACATGCCGTGAAGGGCGACTGTGACCATGTGAAGTGACAGCGCATACATGTCAGAGCAGCAGAGACCTCTGTGCCCAGTTGTAGCATCTCTGGCGGCGACCAAGCCAGAAGTTGACTTACAAGAAAGGACCTTAATGAAAAAAGTGCGTCCAGAGTGCACTTGATATGATAGATACTTCAACACCGAGACTGCGGGGAGGATGGCAAGACTGTTGCCCATGTTGTACTGGCTGCGCTCCACATGACCACTGCGGCGGCCACTCCTTGACTGTTTACGGAGGCCTCCAGGACCTCCATGTCGACCAAGATCTGCAAATTTGTCAAGACCGAGCGAGCGCGCTGGGCAACCACAGACCGACAGTGTATGAGTCTTACTGTTCCAGCCAAAGAAAGAACACACCAGTGAGCAGTAGAAATCTTTTTTGAATGGTGTCGAAAATGTCCGCCTTTTGCAGCCAGCACGCGGCTATCTGCAAATGCAGGCGATGACAGAGCAGAATTCTTACACGAGTTCGTTCTGTGCCTTCCACTTTACGCCGACATCGATGACTCGTGGGTTCCGCTCTAGTACATTGGGGATTCGCTTCATGAGCACATGCATCGCTGCTGCAGCCTCTCCACGAGAAACTTGTCCCCGTGCGACCTCATTGGCTCGTCGCCAGGCCCGCGGGCGACCACGTGAATGAGATCAGTCGCTTGTGTCACGAGTCCGTCACGTGGGTCACGGAGGCGATCGCCAACGTGCTCGAGGAGCTCGTCCGTGGGCTTCAACTTTCGCCGTGGTGCGTCACTTTTTGCCTCGAGACGCTTCCACCTGTAACAAGAGGAATCAGTGAATCGATTCAGAGATATGTGCAGCTCGATTCTTTTTACCATCAGCCCTAAATCTCAAGGTGAACGCAAGGACCTGTGAAAGCGAATACTGCGCTCGCATGCCACAGCAACAAAAACCACGCACATTTATGCCATAGCCCACGCCGTCGCCCAAGTGGAACAGACAATATGCGCCAATGACGACCGCGTCATGCTCCGCCTCAGACCGTTGCGACCTCACGGGCTCCAAGGTGTTCCAGGAGAAGAGGGACTGGCCAAGGGGAGGAAATTGTCCCTTTTCAAAGAAAGACTTGTTGTTTTTCAAGATGGGAGGACATTTTAACGTGTCATGGGTTGTGGAAAAGACCGCTGATCACAAGAAAAGTTGGCACTCATCCAAGAAAAACTTGCCCCTGCGAGCGACCCCGGGGGTACGATGACGTGGGTGGGCGCGCAGTTCCACGCGGTGAAGGAGCTCGTGGAAGATGCCAAATTGGCGGTGATTCGCGCCATCGGTTGCGAGATAGAGGCCTTGTCATCGGGTCTGAACTACTGCGTGTCAAGAAACTGATGTCGGCCTTGAAATTTTCTTTCTACGCATCCAAGCAAGCATCTGGGGCGAGACACCTGATCAGGATCTGTCTCTAGGTAATTGTGGGTGCCATTTTCTGTCCTGATTCTTCTGTGCCGAAAAAAAAAAGAGTTGGAGGAGCTTTTGGAACTCGAAGTCAACTCCACCGGCCAAAAGAACGTGTGCAATAAAGATCCTGACAACCGTCCTGGTCAGTAAACAAAGCCGGGTGAGGATCACGATCCTATTGCACGGTTTGTGGATTTTAAGTAGAAATCGAGAAAAATCGACTCGGTCGTACAATTGTTATTCCACCGTTGCCCTGACATCGGGCTTTCACGCCAGCCCTTGGGATTGCAAAGAAGCACTTATCCCTCGGGCAAGGGTGGAGAAATACCCCAATATGGGTGTCCAATTGTCGTGTTCGGTCGAGTGGAAGCTCTCAAAGAGACCACACGATGTTTCAATAACAAGGGAGAGGTATATATTGAGAGCTTGGAGAGGATCAAGGTTCATAGAAGAATATTGGGACATATGAGACGCGCGGTGTCGCCCAACCGATTGCACTTGCTGCTGAGGACAAGCCCAGCTTTACTGACAAGTCTCTCAGAAGGATTGAGGTTTCCTGGGTTACCAAATACTTGGAGGCCTCTGCTGGGCCTGCTTCCAGACGGAGGAGTCGTACATCTCGCTCTTGCACCTCTCGCCGTGGAGCGGGGGGGGGGACAGAATCGTTTTGTCGCATACTTGGAGCTCGCGTCCTCGTTGTCGTCACATCCTCACATCCCCGTCGTCAACTCTCTGGGGCCCCACGTTGGGCAGCTCGTAAGTACGAGATTCTCAGGTTCGATCTTTTTCACGACTTACATAAGTTGCTTAACTTTGTCGCTGAAACTAACGTTAGGTTGCAGTCTTATGCATTCACCTGAGGGCTGCGCTGAGGTTCTTCGCGCAGAGGATAGCTCGGGTCATTCGTAGGGGTCAAAAACGAGAAAATGAAATGAGGCATCTATTTGAGTCGTAGTAGTTCGACCGCTGCCAACTCCATGTGGCAAACCTTGTCTTGCTCTTGTGCGGAAGGAACAGTTTTCTGAAAAAAGAAGTACAAAATATTTCATTACATTTTGACTATGTGAGAAACCCCAAGTGCATTGAGTCAAATTCCCAAAACAGGCCCCTTGTCGACCATTTACGCAACAAAGTCATTTAGTGAACGTTTTGTCGAAGCAACTTGACTAAATCAGCATCCTACTGTACTAAGGGGTACGCGTAAAATGCTAGTACACTTGTACACATGTGTTGGGCAGCAAAATGAGGCGAAATGATGTGCTTTGGGTCATTTCTCCCTCACTGACCCACAAGAAGCGCAACGCTGGTGAAAACTCCACTGCAGCTCATCATTTCTTTTAAAGTGGCTGCCTTCAGCCGCGGCCCTTTTCTGGTTGGCTTTTTCTCTGGGCCCACCTCGACCTGCGTCCAGATGTGTACGCCCGAAAATTGTACAACATGTATACATTCAATACTTGATACATATATTCGGGTAACTCCTCGTTCAGCCACAGCTGCTCACTTCGGAACTTCAGCCTTTTGGTTGTGCCGTGAAAGTGTACGTATGAATCCACCTCCGGTGCCGAGTGCGAAAGTTTCCATGAAAGTGCGTTACTTCAACTGCCTCTGGCATTGCTAAAATGCGTGCTGGTGCAGCAGGTTCAATTTGAGTAGGACGTAAAGAGGCCTTGTAATCGATTCGTCGGGATCTTCGCCTTGAACAACATAACTCTATGAGTCATATTAGACTGATTTCAAAAAGAGTAGAGGAAGCTGATCTGTAGGCTTCACGGCCAGTACAGCCAAGAAAGTCATAAAGTAGAGACTCCAAAGTACATGGGGTTGAAATTTGTTCTATACTTTGCCCAAGAAATCAAAATTTAAAAGTAGTTTAAAAAGTGTCCGTGCAATTGGTTAACTTTTTGTCACGCAACCTTTCATGACAGTGGGGGTGCAAGAGTAAGGGAGGTGTAAATAGACGTACCCGCGGGGACTCAGAGGAGAATGTTAGGGGTGGTATGATTCACATAGATTTATTCGTTCAAACTGAGCTGAAAAAGCCAAAAGCAGAAAGCTTACCTTTTGCAGGGATGACTACATACAGCAAGTACGTTCAAAAACTAACCTCAACAGCGCAAACCAGTCTAGCGTTAAGGGTGTTGTCCAACGTTCAGTGACTTAGAACTTAGATTCGAGTGCTTCTTAATCATGAAACATATTAGGTCGCCGTCTCTGACACCACAACCATCCTCTTTCAGAGCCCACGAAAGTGCATCAGGGACAGCCAAGTTCTCATCAGCCATAATGTGAGGCATCTCCTACACTACAAAAGGCAAAGTCTTGGGGTTGTTGAAGGTTGGGAAGAAGCCAATGGTCATTGCAGAGACGTTAGGCCTTGCCCACTGTGTATGGCATGAAGGTCTGCGAGAGGGTGAGTGGGGAAGGCCGCCCAGCAACAAAAGTCACTCAGGCCAATAGTGCAGCCCTGAAAAAGAAGGCCCAGAGAAGCCCCTAGAGAAGCATGAGGACCCTTGCCACGGACTGTAACATGTGTCTGGTCATCATGCACAACCTGGTAAAAAGGAGTGGCTTAAAAGTTACACCCAATCCTGATCCCACCACGAAATCAAGTCTGGTCTCATCTGCTCCTCCTGTGAACACCAAGTCACTCTCTGTACTGAGTAGAAATGTGATTTGGTTGCAGAGACACGTCATTTGCAGCAATGGCAACCACTTTCTTGTTCCAACCCTTGAAGTGCGATGATCCCTGTGTCTGCTTTGTGCCCCTCTCAGCTGGTCACTTGGCCAGTCCAACAAAGGTCAGCTCAAGAGTATTTGCTCACCTTATGCCATCATGTTTGAAGACAGGTCAGGATGTGATTGGACGAAAAAAGTCCAAGTACGTGTTTGTACTTTGTACTGCAGCTGAGTCCTCGTTCCTCCTCCTCCAGCCCCCCCCCCCCCCCACTTCTGGCCATCGAAAAAAGTGCATCTCGACGTCAGGCAGAACATTCTTTTGATCCTTTTTAGCCCAAGCTGCCGGAGCTGCTGCATTCCGAGGAAAAAGAGAGGAAAGTTCTTCACTCCGACATCTCCATTGTGTCAAGTCAGCCAAGAATTAGGCACTTTTCGACCCTGGCGCACAGAGAGACAAACACGAATTCCCTCCCTCATCGCAACTTGGACGCTCTGCGGACTTTTGTTACTCGATCTCTTGGACAAACGGAGATTGTTTGATCTGGTCCGCCGAGAATCGCCCTTCATCCATCCTTTTCTTCTCCCTCTTCTCCTTCGCCGCCGGCCTCAATGCGGAAAGTCGTTGAAGGCTCGTGCACCCGTTGGCAATCGAGGATATCTCATTGCACGAGAACTTTTTCGGCATCGTGGCGAGAATAACATTTCTCACATCACGTAACCCTTTCCTTTTTTTGCGTGAAGAAAAGGACAAAGGAGGCTGTTTACCCAGGGCTTCCTCGACCTTTCCTTCCAAATATTGTTTTCTCTGGGCGGTCGTGAAGTGGTTGCTTGGTAAGGAGGCTCCTTTGTAATTAGTGTGAGAGCTGCAGAAGAAAGTAGGTGTCGGGTACTTCTTGGTCCTCCTCTTCTGCCGACTGAAAGCTGTTCTCTCCGTGAGTTATTTACTCCATTACTCACTTAGCAGTGGAGACCGAGAGCGTCTTGTCGGTTTGCTCCGTCCGCTAATTAGTTGGACGGACTCCACTCTGCTGTGCGTGGACTGGGGCGGCCTCTGAGCCAAGCTGACCCTACTGGCCAGCAGCGTCATTCAGCTTCTCACCTGCCACCCGTGATCCTCCAGAGGCTCTAATCTGATCACTCCTGATCCTCACCATTCTTTCTTTCAGCTCCACGCAAAGTGTTCGGCCGACCTGCAGTACTTGGTCATTCAGGACATAGATGGCTGTTACCACAGCGCCAGTAGTTACTCATTGAGGCTAGCTTTCCCTTCGTTTTTAGCACTTCTGTTTGTGTACTCGTTGAAGATCTGCTTCTACTTGCCTTCCCTTTATTATGGATGACTAGAAAATGCATCTTGACAGTGGAGGAACTTTTTTGTATTCTCTTTCTGCAAGGGCACACAACAGTTTGGCCTTGGGGACGGACAAGGAGAGGCCTTTGCTGCTGCTGCTGCTGCTGCTGCACTTAAGGCCACGGGGCAAAAAAAGAAGAAGGATTAAAGGCTTTCCTCCGTGCAGCCTTCCGTATGTAGCGCGCCAGAGCCTTCGTTGTACGTGACAAAAGGAAAACTGAGGACTGTCAACGACGTCTCTTTCACTTTCCATTTCTGCACGCCTGAGCCGTCTCGGAAAGGCATGCCTGCAGAAGAGAGCAAAATAAGGCCTCGAATCTGGGCAGGCATAACTCGTGGCTCGCCTGGAGCGCGGAAGAAATACACTCCGTACATATTAATATTGTGTGCATGTATGTTATGATTGCAGACTAGTGCAGAGCTCCGCTCTGGCTCTTTTTTTCAATCTGTGCTGTTGTGTGCAGATCCAACGCACTCCCATATACTTAAGGACGTCGTGCGTACGCACACTTTACGTAATGGAAGGGGATTCTAACCCTCTGGCTCGGATGGAGCCGCGCGAAACGACTTTTGGCACTGGCATTTACTTTCGGTTGGTGCGAGCCATTTTTTCTTCCCCTTTGGCTTTGGGCTGCAGGGGAAGGAAAAAAGGGGAAAGCACAATCAGAAGCAAATCCATTTACCTTCCCCCTTCGCACACTCTTTCTCTCATACGTCCTTTTTTTCCGCAGAAAATTGGCCAAGTGTAGCAGCAGCAAAAGCAGCAGCAGCGGCAAAAGTGGAAATAATGGGGTTTTACGTAGGGTCTCCAGAGCCCCCGGGGGAATTCGGCTTAGGGAGTCCAATGAATTGCCAATTTCCGATGGAAATCCTTGCGAATACCGCTGGAGGGATTGCCTTTCATTGTCGTCCTCATTGCTTTGACAGAGTAACAACGGAGTTCATGTGGTCACAGAAAAAGGCCCTCGAGATAATCGCGCGCCCTGAGTACGTACTATGGGGCTTACGTGTTGAGCACGTACAGGGTGCGTCAGCTATATTTGTGTGCAGCACCGAGTTGGACAACGGAGTCAGCACGGCTGTGGGCATCGCCTCTGGCCGAAGAGAGTCGGAGAGTGCATCGCTGTTACGGAGAAATGCGACATCGTTCTATCCTCCGTGCACTCGTTTTGGTTCTCCACGTGACACAATTCAGCTGACGCACCCCGTGCCACACTTACGACTCAGCATGTTCACGTGTGCGGCGGCGGCGGCATCGGCGGCGGCGGCGGCGGCGGCGGCGGCGGCGGCGGCTCCTCGGAGGAAGAAGGGATCGTCCACGAAGAAGCTTCGCGGGAGCAGCTTGTGAGAGTTAAGGGCACAATCATCTGTCATCTCTCAAAGCGAGAGCAGCGGCCATTTTTTGCCCCCAGCAATTTTACACACCTTATCCCACATACGGTACGAACGTGCAGGCACGTATGGGCAGAACTGGAGAAAGCATCGTTACATCCCCCCCCCTACAAGGAAGTAATGAAGTGTAAGCTCCTATTCAGTATGCGGGGTGGAAGCACACACCTGGGACCGATAAAACATTACTATAAAATGCACTTATGGCTGGTCTTACCTTCAAATGGATTGCGGGAGCTAAGGAAATCACTTTCCCATTATACACTCGACGTTCGATTTTGTCAGTCAGGGAAAAAGTTGATGAAATCGAGTTGTTTTCAAACTTCATTTTAAATCCATACCTATCTATATATGTTTGCTCGAAAAGGTACTTCTCAAAAAAGGTTCATGGATTTTTTTGGCCATTGGCAAAAATGTTAGGATTTTGCTGACTAAAAAATCCAAAGTCCAAATAACCATTTACTTTGAACACTTTCAATTTAAAGTTTTACAGTATATCTTTAGTGTGCCCGTGCACTCTTTTCTTTTCGGCCATAACTTTTGACTGGGTTGAGCTATAGAAGTGGTTCATCCCTCTATGGAACGCTAAGAATCCCCTCTGAAACCGAACTGATATGCACCTTTGCGCTAGGCTCACTCAGTTGTTCACAGTACAGTTGAACTTCCATATAGTGACTTCTTCTGCTAGAGTAACTTACTTTACATCCCCAGTGTAAAAAAGGGTGGTGGCGGAGAAGAAGTGCCCATATAAAAGACTGAATGTGTCCCGACAAAATCGTAGGTCGATACGATGTCGGTATATACGGAGTCCCCTGTACATGCGTACTGTGCTTTGGAAGAATACATTATACTGATAGCAAAAGTGCAAACTAGATTAGCATCGGTTTAGAGGAGTGGCTTTAGTTGAATAACTCTGTGATTTTTCTGTGTAAAATCGTTGAGCTCAGCTAGGTGACTCTATGAGCCCAACAAAAAATAACCATAGAGTCACCACCAAAGTAGAGAGGCTCTTCTACGACTTGGCCTGCACTAGGAATGATCAGGCGAGTGTTGCTTGAGCTCAGTCAGTAGCCGAGATACCTCGGTATTTCCCCCGGGTACTCGGGCAAATTACAAGTAGATTATCCGAAGCACCCGATTTTGTCACAGACCGCTCATGCTGTAGCACTGACTGCACCGCATTAAATCCACCGATGCTGATGTGGTAGCAAAAGCAGTCTGCGACTATTTCTCCCTGTTACTCCAATTGGAGTAATCCATTTTTGCTGGTCCCAACTCATTAGGATTGAGAACATTGCAATTGCTCCTGCTGTGCCAAAAATTTGGCGCGGGAATTAGTAAAAAAAATCTTTGTTTGAGAGGGACTAAAAATGAATTTGGTACTCTTGACCCTTCAGCTTTTACAGATTGCAATGCTCTCTCATCCCGAGTCTACGCAATGGTGGCCATTTTTGAAAAGCATCTGTAATATGCAAGGGAGTTCCCTCAAAAAAGTTGCCTACATCGCGAATGCTTGCATTCCCTGCAAGGATTTCCAAGCTGAAGGATTTTTAGTCCAGCCGGGAAGTGCGTAACGTTAAAAAAATCCCCTGATATACTATGCAGTCGAGTGTGATATAGTAAAGCATCTCCTCCTTCCCCCTACACTCACGAGTATGGGATGTGTCCTATCTGAGCTGTTCTGCGGTCATTGATGAGGGTGTGATAAGAAAAGAAGATATATATTTGCATACCTGGCATGGGGAGAGAGGATCTCATCTAGAAAATTGGTACTCTTTAACAAGCGTCTCCACGTAAAAGGCTGTGTTCTCTGCCAGCTTGAGAGAGAGGCCGATCCTCCCATGTGCTGAGAGTGTTATTGGCCTAGACAACTTCCTTGACTCATACGACGCTGACTGCCAACCAGCCCTGGACGGAGCAGCGGTCGAAACTGATGCCAGCAGCATTGACGTGACTGCCTTTACAGCTGTATCTTTCAGATCAGCCACTGTCAAGCGTGGTATTTACATGATATTTATCGTGAGAAGAAGGTGCTCAGGGTCAGCCAAGGGAGCCCGACCAGGTCCGGGCAACACCCGCACAGGCTCACGTCGAGAATCAAAGGGCACACACACACACAAACAAACAAACGGTAAAAAAAGAGAGAAAGAAAAGAAAAAGTTTTCCAAGGCCACCGTCATGGAGCTGAACGTGCCTCGCTCATATTAACCGCTTGACGCAATTACGACACGGCCATACTCATATACGTACCTACACAGGGTGAAGCTGCGCTATTGCGGACTATGAAGACCCCTCCTCCCAAGTCATTTCTCTGGCAGTGCAGATTGCAGCATTCAATTCTACGTACATCACAGTATCTACAGACTTGAGGCTTTCCCTGCGGTAGATGTTCAGGTCGGTGCGTTATTCATATCCCTCCGGCTCAGACCGGAGCGTGTGTGTGGCCGGAGGAGGCCATGATGAGGGCCGGTGTCATTCTCACCAAGAGGCACCACAAGATGTACCTTGTCTTAAAAGGCGAACCTATGTGCTGAAACACACATCTATTATATATCCATGTGGCAAAAGAAGTTTTCCTTGTTCTACAAAACAGAATTGTGTATTTCGACGAATAGCTGAGTGGGCACAGATGAGGGAATTTAGACGGGCCTTTACAAAAGTTGTTGAAATCGGCCGCCATTTTCTTCGAGGCAAAGGCAAAATGGTGATGAAGAGAGAGTTCAGCCCCAGAAAAAAACCAAGGACCCTGAGGAGACTCTGGAAAAACACCAGAAAAGTTTGTGCCTTTTCCGCCACCCTCATTTTTTGTGAGCTGTACGCATGTCATTTCACAAAATTTGAGAGTTTCTGAGCACGACCATATGTGCGCAAGCCATCGAGACCGTGTCAAGCAAAACCGACACCGACACCAGAGAAAGCCTAAGAATCTGTAGACTTTGTGGGAGAAAAAAAGACTTGCTCAAATCCGAGCAAGTCTAAAAGAATTCATTGGGGGCGTTCAAAATTTCCAGCATCTCCTCTTGTCTTTTGCACAGGGTGTGGAGCTGAAAATGAAGAAAACAAAACCCCGCTGCTCAAGGCATGTTTAATGGCTTCGTATTCAAGTTGCATCACACAGCTTCCGAACCTTTCCAAACAATAGCTTTGTCCTCGCCACTGTATTCCTCGCAATGTTGCAATGCTGGTGGTGCCGCAGCCTCTGAACTTTGTCATCCATGTACCTAGAGCAACTTTGATCGAGTTTGTGGTGATCATTCATAAGCATTCGCATGGAAGAATGCGTGTGTGCGCAGGCGTTGAATCGTGTCATTTCTCCTCACACGAGACAAATGGATGCGTGCCTTTAAAGCCCCAGGTGAACAATGCAGGCTTTCACTCGACGCTCGCCACCCAATCTGGGAGTACCTCTTCTGGGGCTGGTGTGGCAACCCTGCACAACTCTCATGCTGACCAGGAAGGAGCTAAGGATGAAGTTCAGGCCAAGACAGACAATCGCAGACATGGCACCAGGTACGCGACAAGGGGGGGCAACCAAGTGTGAACAAGTCCCCTCCAGAACACTCCACACCGTACAGGGTGAGTCTTATCAGGAAGGCAACAGCTCAGGAACAGTTGTTTCTTCATGGATTAGAAGATTCCTCAACACTCGCAAATGATTGCGATTAAAATCTGCACCGACAGTGAACATTTCAGGTGGTGCCAACTGGTCAGAGTCAAGAGCTTCCAATAGGATGACATCATTGTTGAACAAGATCGAGCTGAACTCGAGCAACCCCTTATGCGAAGTCAGGCTACCTTTATTTAATGGTGGATCTTTTTCTTTCTTTTTTTCATGCTCTCATGCTGTCTTCTCGTCTCGATCCAATTGAGTTCTGAATCGATTCCGATCTGCCGGGCTTTAGGAGCTGTCAGTACTCTAAGATTCAGGTTACAGCTGCGATGTTTTTCTTTCGTCACACCCTGTATCTTTCTCTCTCTTCTTCCTCGCACACCTGTAAAAGTGCCCGACTCGATTGCTACGCCCGCTGCGCGTCCACGTCTCTTCCCTGCATCCATCTCTGCACACACGCACTTCTATTCATTTCCTTTACTTAATGAGCAATCAGGCTGCGCGTGTATATCAAAGCTATGTAGCTCTCACACTTGCGCTTGTCGTATGTACTGCGCGCGTGCAAACAAACAGTCACATGCGGCTGCAGCTCCTATTATCAGATAATGCGTCTTTTCTCAGCTGACGCGTGCGACATCCCAGGAACGCGTGCGCCGATGCCGTCGGCGCCAGCTATTTCGGCCATGTGTAAGCCGACGTTAAAAGGAACAAAAACAAAGCCAGCGTCGATAAAACAAGCACTTTCGACGGAACTTCCCAGTCGCTGCTTGTGTGTCTGGATGTGACACACACAAATGCTTCAATCTCCCGTATGCGTAGCCGAGACACAGAAAAGAGACGACTCAGCCCTGGTCCTGGCACCACGCGCGAGATGCATCATATCCACTTTTTTCTTCTTGGCCCACATGAAAAAAAGAGGCGAAATCTTTTTCCCCACTTGGAACCGATGCTGCCCGTGCTCGTCCTCTTTTCCGTTGTAGTGGTTACCGACACACACACACACACACACACACACACACACACACACACACTCACACACGCACGCGCGCGCGAGGGGGGGGGGGGCAGAGAAGGAGAGCTTTTTGAAGAG
>JAAUXU010013958.1_pt1 | contig 58289 bp, 58 predicted proteins | sample 7278151 | NCBI WGS metagenome assembly JAAUXU01 (sample SAMN14350113, study PRJNA611818) | marine sediment metagenome | isolation source: surface marine sediment (1.8m) | place: French Polynesia: Moorea | collected 2018-08
GCCTCTTATCAAGAAAGGCTCGATTAGGATATGTTTGCGACTGTTCCAACGACTTTCAGCTGAGTAGCAACGGCTGGAAATGCGAGAAAAAAGTCGAATTCATTCCAAACGCTGATAATTTGACACCCAGCAGCAAGAATACAACAGGGGTGAGGCAATCTCACGTGCCAACAAGCGGGAAATTGTCGCCACCGACTGGTACAGAGAACAGAAACCTATCTTTAATACCAGCCACTGAACATCACTGCCCCGAGGGAAATGGCTGCAGCTACGAGTGTCGAATGAGCGATACACATCCACAGGGATACTTGTGTGCTTGTCCCGAGGGACAGCAGTTGGATCCAGATGGACGCACTTGCGTTACGCCCGTACAATCACCAACATCCGCTAGTGATGGTACTGGTGAAGCAACAACCTCAGCCAAGGTGACGGGACCTTGTTCTTCCCTGCAGTGCTCTCACGACTGCCAGGACGGTCTATGCACTTGCCCGGAGGGCTTGGTACTGGACTCGAGTGGTTTAAATTGCACGAATGCACATCATTACGACAGCAACAGAGAGAGCCTCTGCGAGCCCCTCCACTGCACGCATGCCTGCAGGCACCAGCCCGCCGACGGCAAGGCTTACTGCGACTGTCCCTCTGGCCTCGCTTTGGCAGAGGACGCCAGAACGTGCGTGGACATAACCGGAAGTGCCTCTGCAGTCGCTTCATCACCGTCTACTTCATCAAGTCAAATAGGCGTGATAGTTGGTGTGGTGGTGATCTTGGTCGTGTTGTTAGCAGCGTGCGTGTTGGCCGCCTACTGTCGCAGGAGGAGAAGTGGTCCTACTCCGCAGCGGATTGTCAATCCTTTCTCGGGCGGAAGAAATTCTAGTCTTTTCCAGGTGCGATTCAGCTCGGCTGGAAACAAACGGGTAAGCTGGTGGCTACTTGTGCGCGTATTTTTCGTGTTCCGTCACTTTGTATCTCGTCTCCGTAGAACGCCGGCTCCTTCGATGACGACCTCTGCAGTTCCTCCCCGCCTTCCGAGCACCCCATGTCTGCAACTCTGGGTGACGATCTCATGAATGAGGACGTCGAGATCGATACGTGTCAAGAGCAATTACTAGTTTTATAAAACTTTAAGCCATATTTATCGTGTTTGTCAATGAATTTCTGTCTCTACCTCACTGATGAGTTCTTAGTGATCTTATGAATAAATGTTTTTTTTATTTGAGCTTCATAGTTTGATCCAGTCATTTTGAGTATCGCAGTGGAGAACTTCCCAGTCTTCATCCTTGTGCATTAGTTGGCCAAAGGTTGCGTGATCAATGCTCTATTGTTGCGGACATTGTTTATAGTTAAAGTTGGGAGGGCAGAGGTGGCTGGATAAAGGTGAGCGGGATGAAGACGCTGAAAGTTGTCAGCTGTCGCTATTAGTCCCAAAGTACTTCATCGGGACGTTGAAGTCCTGCTTCGCCATGACCGCTACCATCGAGCTGAACTCTGCTCGTCGCAAGCTGCAGGGCGTCTTGGGAGAAGCCCAGAAGGACTACTTTTTTCACCTCAAGAACTGGTTCCGCAAGCGCATCTCCAAGGAGGAATTCGACAACGAGGCCAGGAGGCTCCTCCCGGTCGAGCACTGCCATTTGCACAATGCGTTCCTCCTCGCCATCTTGAACAAGTGTCAAACGCTCGCAAACTTCGCGCCAACTCCTTCCAAGGCCGGGGTAGCCGCCAACAATGACCAAGCACAACAGTATTCGCCGGCGGCGGGAGCCACCGTCGCAGTCGCAAAGAAGCTGGATCCAACCATGATCGCGAATTCTCCCGAAATGGTCGCCGGCGGTGGTGATCGACTACGCCGTGGTAAGGTGAAGAGGCGGACGAAGTCGAGTCGCGCGGGTTTTGATCAGCGCTTCCAGCCTGCTGATACCAGTGCTTTGTCTTCTGCACCGGTGCTGGACTCCGATCAACCTGTCGCTCGAAGCGACGGTCGCCCCTACGACGACGAGAGACGACTCCTGCGGCTTTGTCGCCGTGAGGAGACCCTGCCTGACGCCGCCCTCCTGCACGGGCGACTTCTAGTGGCCGCCTGGGAGAAAAGTCTTAGCGGGGTGGATGAGACCGCCGTCGAATTGCTGCTCAAGGCCGTGGAAGACCAACTTCGCCTCCTAGTGACGGCCTTGGTTATGCGTCGCCGTGGCTTTCGAACTCGGGAGGGACGGTTCTTTCCACACTCCTTCGGCGTCCAACGCCCCAACCCTTGGCTGCTCAACACCGAAAGGAAGCTTCTGGAGTCAGACAGCAACTACTGCGAGGAAACCTCCGAATGCAGCGACCAGGTGCTTGTTCCTCCCCCACCACCAATGATGGCCGCGGGCGCTGATATCGACCCGCTGGTGCCGGCAACCAGGCCTACGTCAACTGATGCCGACCAGCGGGCACTTTTTGAAGTTGCGTGCGGCAGCGGCGGATTCAGCGAGACTCCACGGAGAAAAATCAACACATTCGACCTGTTCCACTTGCTGAGGGAGCGAAAGTCACTTGTGCCGTGTCACTCTGTTTACGCGTTAAATATTGAACGAGTCTCGGCCAGGATGTCCCACAGCGGACACGACGACTAAATCGAATGTATTATGTTTATTACTGACAAATGAGTAAAATATATGACCGACCAAAGCTTACTTCATAGTAAGCCAGGATGCGCAGATCGCCACTGAACGGCTGCACGCTACGCAGCACGACCTTTGTCAAGTCTGCCTCATGTGAACCACAGACTTAGTAGTTACACCCAGATGTCAAGCCTGGCAGAGCCATCTATTGGATCCCTGATAGGCAGCTTGGAGGCAGAATGACAGCTTGAGTAGTGATGTTGGGGGTCTGAGTTTTCAAATCTGGGTACTTCAGGATATTCCACCGTCAATAACGGAGGACTGCTCATCTCTGCCATGGACTACTTGAATGCATCCCTATTGCTCACCCCTCCCCTCAAGCTCTCATTCTGCCTCCAAGCTGCCTATCAGGGATCCAATAGATGGCTCTGCCACGCTGGACATCTGGGTGTAACTACTAAGTCTGTGTGTGAACACTACCATGTCATTGTTTAATTTCAAAAGTCCCAGAGGAACAACGATAACTGGATCTGTCAGCTACGTTGGTAAGAATGTCAACGTCGAGAGCGTATTGTGAAGCTCATCATTTTTCTCTGTTGATATTACTTATAGCTTTTGTTGGTGACAATTTTGAGTGTCAAGGCAGTGATTGTCACTAATACCGACACTAACGTTCAGTCAAACCAACTTACTTGTAGGAACTTAGATGATGTTCTCATACGTGGCTTCAGTAACCATCGTCAAAAGTGGTACAAATGAACACAGTAGACAGCAAGTCCCGTTAGTGCAATACTAGGAGTAGCAGAACACATTTCATCTTTTTGTGAACGATGTGTCCTTACCACTTGTTTGGGTCCTACCACTTGTATGGCTTCAATTCCTACCCAGCACATGTACCTTACGCTTGATGATCCCTATGATCATAAGGGAAGGTTTCCTTCCGTACATGCACACCAAGCTCAATTTGCACTGCATGCAGTGCCGTTGCCAGCAAAAGGCTTTTCCTTGAAGTGACCTATAGTAGTGTGTAATGCATACAATGCATACGTGGCTTTGATGGATACTGTTGGTAGAAATCTCACATCTGCAGCTCTTCGCTAAAGGCAGCAGAGGACACTGACAATATGTCACCAGGCGAGCTGGGAACAGTGAACACCAAGTTGCTAGATGACAGCTCCTGGACAGAAAAACAAAATTGTTGTAGGATTGCGACGGAGCAGCAGAAAAAACTGTTCTATAGCACAGACCTCACTAGTCTATCTGAGTCACAATCACTGTCAGCAACGTAAACTGAAGCCAGGCAGCTTGACGTCGGAAGTTAAAGCTCACTCAACGTTTGTAATCTGATCAGCATAGGATGGTGAACCCTCATTTAGTCGTTCTTTCACTTATGTTCTGGGCTTCATTGCATTAAGAAGCATTTGGAGTGCACAGTAAATCTCGGTCAGACCGCGCCCTCGTGCCCAAATCGTCGGGACAAACAGGAAAACCCGTCCTGGGCCGATTGGGCGGCATTGAGCACCGATACTATTGGGCAAGGCCTTAGATGACTCACGTTTCCCTCCGTCATGAGTTTCGTGTTATGATTCAGTGTCTGATCAATTCTCTCTCCAAAGACCATTTGAACCCGCGAGTCGTGTGCCTCACGCATACCGGAGGCCTCCGAAGGAGGCTTCCGACCGCCGCCTACCGCTACAGCGACGACGTTAGTGATGTGTCCGATGTCCATCCAAGTTCAGACTTCTTGTCCGGTTGGACAGTTAAGCCGAGCCCAAGAACATTGCGTGACTTGGTCTCGCTCCTTGCAACATTTGCTAGGCGCCCTGGCGCTGTCGTTCGCTCTAAAGGCCCACCTGACCCTCTCAAGCCAAACCAAGACGAGATTGGCCTTTTAGCCTTTGCTCTTTCTATCTGCCCAAAAGCTTGAGCTTGACTTGAATGCCCCTTTTGGCTTCACCCCATCACTAGGCGACGTCGACAACCTGGACATGTTTGGCGGGCTCAATCTGTCCGGCCGCTTAGGCAGAGCGGGAGCGGAAAACCCGCCGCTGCACCCGCCACCGTGGCCGTGCCGGCAGCCGCGGCCGTAGTCGTGGCAGCCGCCTCTGCCAAAGCCGCCTCACTCACGCTGACGCCGTCACCAACGGCTGCCAACGGACAAGAGGGAGGGGAGGGGTGGCTGAGGAGGACGGACCCCGGACAGAGCAGCGCAGCCGCAGCAACACTTGCGTATGTACTCGAGTAGGAGTCGCGCCTGTGATCACTGTTCCAGTTCGGTTCGGGGGCGTTCGACTCGACCATTCTCGTCGACCAGGACCAGGAGGAGCCCGGAGGAGACCCCTGGGGAGGCGCCTCGCGAACGAGAGAGCCGCAAGCGCCTGCCCGAGACCGCGACACGCGCTGACGTCCGTGAGGTGAGTGCGTTACCGTTGCCTATTGTTACCCGTTCCTGGGGGGGTCGCCCCTCTCCCCCGACCTCGTCCGGCCTCGTCCGACCTCCACGGAGGGTCGAGCCCGGCCTCGCTGTCTCAAACTCGTGCAAGGAGACATTTGAGCATGGAATTTCTTGTCACCAACCGTCTCATCCGCTCGCCTCTCATGTTTCAAAGCTGTTCTGGCTATTTCGCACTGTTTCGGGTGTAATCTGTCTGCCCCAAAGACTTGTCTTCCCGAATATACTTGATTCCTGCTGAAAGTATTTTTGACACGAATATACAGTTATAATAAATACTTTCGTAATGTGGAGCGTGAAAGAAACTGACCTTGTCAAAAATGGTTCATCTACATGGCTTTAACTAAAATGTCTTGAGCGTTGATGAAGCTTGCTACGAATAGTTGAACTCATGATCTAACTAGCATTTAGTTTGAACCTGCATGGGCTTTGTAGAGACAGTGCTGTTAGATTATTTTGGGATTTTATTTCACTTAGCAGAATGCTTATTTTGTCCTCTCCCGTTTGTTTTTGTTGCAGTGTTTGCAGAGACAGACCACGCCCGCCATTTTTCAACTAGCCCTATTAAATATTTGAGTGTAAGAGCTTAAGAACCATGGAGCAGCGCGCCTCAAGCCTTCAGCAGAGGCTTCAGGCCCGTAGGGACATGTTCTTCAACAAGGAAGGAGCCGGGGGCAACACCAGCAGCAACGGCGGCACCCCGACCTACGGCTCGACCAGACTCGGTAAGGAAACAACGCGAGGCAACGAGGGAAGCGCGAGACAGGACCTAAAAAAATAGTCACAGAGAAAGCACATGCAGAAAGACGGATGTGAAACATCCAGGAGATAAAGTCAGTTTTGCAGTGTGAGGACTAGTTTTTTCTCTCGTGTACATTTAGTTAGTCAATGTTGAGGCAAGTATGCAGACATCTTAAGCTTCTGCTTACTCCACTGTCTTGCCAGGTAATGTAAATATTGACGAAAGTCCTTCACGCTTAATGATAGCATCAGTCTTTCTCAGGTCTCTTGTTTGGGAGGGGGAAAAAAGATTCAACATTTGCTTCAAATGTGGCGACGACAATGCTGCAAAGGAATCACTCTGTAGTGATTAGGTTAATAAGTGTGCTTCACGCTTGATATCTTTCAGTTCATTCTAGCATGATTATGTAGTCGTTGATTTGGTTTTGCTTCCATTATCGCACAACTGTCATCCTCACTGCCACACGATATTGGATCATCTCTGGTCTTCTATCCCGTAGGATCAGCGGCTCCCAACTCAGCTCCGCCCCAACCTCCTGCTCCTCGTGGAGTCCTAGGGGTCCTGGCCAACAAGGACACCACGGCCAGCATGAGAAGCAGCTACGAAGACTCCAACAGGAGACAGTACGGCGCGGCAGGAGAAACTAAGTAAGTCGCCATGAAGAGTGTCCCACCTCTTGACTGAGCTCTTGATCAAACTCACATTTTTCACCGTCTCTACTGTACACTAACTTGTTTCCCTTATCCTTGTATCTCTTCCTTCTCCTCCTCTGTCTCCCTTCAAGTTATCCACCGCCGCCATTGCCAACGTCTTCCAAGCCGGTGGTTCCGGCCAAGCCGCCCAAGCCGGCGTCAAGGTACACGAGCAACACGTAACAGTAGTGAACGTGGAGCTTTTTCTCGTCGTTGTATGCACTGCGTTGTGTAATTTCTGCAGCTGCACCTGAGCATCTTGCCCATATCGTATATTTGTCATGTGTCATAGATCGTTTTTTTATGTTAAGCTGTAGTGTTGTAATGTCTTTTTTTTTTTTTTTTTGAAAAACCATTCGCGGTGAGAACGATTTCGTTTCTTTCACCGTGCTAGAATATAGACGGAGCAAGGAATGAAGCTTACACTTCTCCAATTGTTGACAGGTTTCCTTCCAAAGCTCCTCCGGAGGTGAAGGAGAAGCCTTCGACGTCGGAATCCCACCAAAACGTGCCCAGGAAGCCACGGCAGCTGGACGGGTACGTGGGTTTTGCCAACCTACCTAATCAAGTCTACCGCAAGGCGGTGAAGAAGGGCTTTGAGTTCACCCTTATGGTCGCCGGCGAGTCGGGCATGGGCAAATCCACCCTCATTAACTCTATGTTTCTTACGGACGTCTACTCAAGCCAGTACCCAGGACCTTCGGCAAGGATTAAGAAAACTGTCAAGGTAAGCGGACTTTGTCAGAGGTGTCGTATTGTCATCTCACCTATTCACCGTCTCTTTTTTATCTTTTCTTTCAGGTCGATACCAACAAGGTTCTGCTGAAGGAAAATGGTGTGAATCTGACACTTACTATCGTTGACACACCTGGGTTCGGGGATGCAGTGGACAATTCCGACTGCTGGGATCCTGTTATCAGTTACGTGGAAACCCAGTATGAGGCTTTTCTCGATGCCGAGACTCGAGTAAATCGTGTTACTCTACCAGACACTCGCGTTCATGCATGTCTGTATTTCATCGCACCCACCGGACACGGATTGAAGCCTCTCGACGTGGAGTACATGCAGAGGTTGCACGACAAGGTGGGGAATCTTGATACCCTAGTGAATCAACCAGGCATTCTCACTTGGACTGAACTGTATAGGTCAACATAATTCCCGTGATCGCTAAGGCCGACACCATGACCCCAGAGGAGGTAGCCCACTTCAAGAAGCAGATCTTGAACCAGATTGTTCAACACAAAATCCGAATCTACGAATTTCCTGAAGGCGATAGCACCGAGGAGAAAATTCGACGGGAGAATGCCAAAATGAAAGAGCGCGTGCCTTTCGCTGTCGTTGGTTCTAATACCATCATAGAGACAGGTGATGGCAAGCATGTTCGCGGAAGGAAGTATCCGTGGGGAGTGGTCGACGTAAGTACAGACGCATGTACATATTAGCCCGAAAGATGCCGGAGTACTGACCGTTCTCTCTCTCTCAGATTGAGAACTTGGACCACTGCGACTTCATCCCTCTGCGAAACATGCTGATCCGGACCCACCTGCAAGACCTGAAGGAGGTCACCAACAACCTGCACTATGAGAACTACAGGTGCAGGAAGCTCGCGGGAGTGGCGGGAGACACGATGGACAAAATACCTAATAGGGTAAGAACGAAATTACGTTAATTTACCAATTAAGGGGTATTTTGCTATTGGTTGATTTTTTTTCAGAACCCTCTGGCGCAGATTGAAGAGGAACGCCGAGAACATCACGCCAAGCTAGCCAAGATGGAACGTGAGATGGAGGAGGTCTTTGAGCGCAAGGTGCGGGAGAAAAAACAAAAGCTGGCAGACTCTGAGGCAGAGCTGCAGAGGAGGCATCGCGAATCCAGAGAAAAGCATGAACAGCAGAAGCTTGACCTGGAAGCTCAGATTGAGGCATTCAACCAGGAGCGACTAGCCTGGGAGCGGGCACATAACATCACCATCGACGAGCTGAAGCGCCTCTCCATGGAAAGCTTGGACGGAGGGGGAAAGAAGAAGAAGGGCGGAGCGCTTAGCGGCGTCAGCTTTAGGATGGGGAGATGAGAAAGAGAAGAATGTGGTTAAGAAAGGAAAAGAAAAACGAACAGCTGCCAAATACCTTTATTATCCCGCGAGTCCCCAAAATAACTTCTTGATTATGTATCCTTGCAAAGTTATTGCATTTCTCCAGGAAGACCCTTGTAAACAACTCTGCATCCCCTTTTCCCTCTCTCAGCATATGCATGTGCGTTATCTCGACGTTTCTCCTTAGGTCCGTTTCTGCAAAAAGATTCTATTTTACTATGTTTTTCGTCCACGTTTATGTCTAGTCGTTCAGTTCAGTACCACATGCCAGCGACAGTTAAATCCTCAAGAATACAGAATCAAATGAAATACCTAAGCAGCTCACGTCCTTGTAGCATAGCCTGAAAGTTTGAATGGTTTCTTCTGCTTCTCCCCTCCCCACGCCCTTAGGGTGTCTACTCGACTATCACGTCAATTCCAGTTACGTGTGTCTATGGAGTGTACGTAGATGTGCCATAACCTCTTGGAATGAGTGAAACTGACCAGAGACTGGGACCTCGAACTTATATTGTAATGTGCAAGTCACGACTGCTGCAGGATGCAGAAATTTTGTAAACTTTATACTCCCTTGCAAAATAAAAAGTAACTACAATTATGGTAATACAATTACACAGTGCATATGGATGATTAAAGATGTACGAACGCATGCCGAAGCTGTAGTGAAATTCTTGCTCCAATTACATGTTTTCGAACACGTGTCTTCACTTCTGCTATTTTTTTTCCTTATGTGTAGGATTGATGTGTGTAGTGCCTTAAGTTTGCGCCAGTGAGCTGTTATACCAGACTAGAGGGGTGACTGCAGTAGTTTCTCTAGGGGACTGAAATCATGTGAGGGGATTGCTTGGCTTGGCCCATAAGATTTAAGTTGGCATAGGCGAACCGGATGATGGCGAGTTGCTTCACTGTTGAGTCGTCTTTCTGCCAACTCAGATCTTCTGGGGCCAGTCAGAGCAATCCCCGGGTCACGAGATCTCTGTCCCTAAAAGCAACTACTGTAGTCGCCCCTATGGTCCGGTATAACAGCTCACTGGAATGTGCCCATGATGAGCTTCTTGGCACATGCAAGTCTCCTCGGAGTTCGTTGCATTAAGCATGTGTTGTTGCCTTTTTGACAAATTATCCGTACCTGCAACCACACCGTGTCGATATGTATATCTTGTCATGTTTTTTTGCGCGAGCAATGCAGTGGACCAGCGCCACTGTGTTGACACAGTGAGCCCATGCCCGGTCATTTATAAACTGCTTTTTCTGTCCCAGCAAGGTCATGTTCTGGCCTCCATTGCCGCTGTATGTGTAGCACTGTAGGTACATGTAGTAATTTGGAGTCATGTTATTGCGTTGGTCACGTCATGTGATCGACATATGGGTCCTAGCTCAAGAAAGCGCCGGCTCCATCAGCGCTTTGGTCGGCGCCAACAATAGTCCATCATTAGAGGCAATTTTTTTCCTCACGCAGTTCGGTCCTGAATCACCTTCCATGCACATGCGAGCACTGAGATTGTTCTGCCTCAAGTTATCGTAACGACAGTTTGTTCGGGCTCGTTCTTATCCAGGTTGTCGACCAATTAGCATCATCTTGGACACAATCGTGAGTTGAAAGCTAATGTACACGAGCATCTACGCTATATATATTTTTTTAGCTTCGTATTCACTCTGTACCTTTATTGTGTTTGGGACTTTGCCATAGTGACTTCACGTGTTGCTGTTGCAATTTAGAAATCAAGGGTGATCGGCTGTCTCCACAAGACAGTCTCACCATGCGGGAGTGTATCTCGGTCCACATCGGGCAAGCAGGAGTCCAGATGGGCAATGCCTGCTGGGAACTCTACTGTCTGGAGCATGGAATTCAACCAGATGGCCAAATGCCCGCCGACACCTCAATTGGACAGGCAGACGACTCGTTCAACACCTTCTTCAGCGAGACAGGCTCTGGGAAGCATGTCCCCAGAGCAATCTTTGTTGACCTTGAACCCTCAGTCGTTGGTGAGCATACTTTCTTAAAGCAGCCTACCATATGATATTGATGTATCATTTAGTGTTTATCTGGCATAGATGAAGTCCGCACTGGAACATACCGTCAGCTCTTCCATCCGGAGCAACTGATCTCTGGAAAGGAGGATGCTGCCAACAACTATGCTCGTGGTCATTACACAATTGGGAAAGAACAAATTGATTACACCATTGACAAAATCCGCAGATTGGCGGAGGCATGTACAGGACTTCAAGGTTTCCTGGTCTTCCACTCCTTTGGGGGTGGCACTGGTTCTGGATTTGCTTCTCTGCTCATGGAGAGATTATCCATGGATTACTCAAAGAAGTCAAAGCTTGGCTTCTCCATCTATCCGGCTCCTCAAGTGTCGACTGCAATTGTGGAGCCATATAATGCTATACTTTACACTCATACAACTCTGGAACACTGCGATTGCGCCTTCTTGGTGGACAACCAGGCAATTTACGACATCTGCAGGATTAATTTAGGCATCAACAGGTAATTCAGTAAGCATGCAGCAGCAGGTTTCTCCTTCACTGTCTGACTCTTTTGCAGGCCTACGTACACAAACCTGAATAGGTTAATAGCACAAATAATATCTTCTATTACGGCCTCCCTCCGATTTGATGGGGCGCTCAATGTGGACTTGAATGAGTTTCAAACCAATCTTGTCCCGTATCCCAGGATTCACTATCCTTTGGCAACGTACGGTCCTGTGGTATCAGTTGACAAGGTATCCTATCGCGTCCTGCATGTACTTTTCGGTAGGTACTCGTACTCTACTTACACAGCCTTTGAGCGTTCATCTTGGCCTTAGCAGCCCACTGGCAACTGATGCCAATACACCGTCGGGTAGTCAAGGCCAGAACTCGTGGCAGAAAGCACTACTGTCTGTACGGGAAGTGATAAAATCGTTTTTAGGCATACCACCAGCTGATGTCTGTAGACGAGATCACCAAAGCATGCTTTGAAGCCAACAGCCAGATGGTCAAGTGTGATCCTAACAGGGGGAAGTACATGGCAGTGTGCCTCCTCTACAGGGGTGACGTGGTGCCCAAGGACGTCAATGCTGCCATTGCGTCCATCAAGGTCAACAAAATGATCCAATTCGTTGACTGGTGTCCCACTGGATTCAAGGTATCCCCTGAAATGCATGCATGATACACAGACCACATGCTCGCCCATGCGGCTACTCAACAATGATATGAAGCATTCGAGTGATACACGTGGTGTGTTTGGAAAGTGCTACCTTTTTGGGCATTCGGCATTCTTTACGTTTGCTTAGCGTTATCACAGCTCGTGTAATTTATTACATTTAACATCCGCAATATTTGAACTGCGCACAACAGGTCGGCATAAATTACCAGCCTCCGACAGTGGTTCCAGGCGGCGACCTAGCCAAGGTCACTAGAGCAGTGTGCTGCCTTTCCAATACGACGGCCATCATGGAGGCTTGGGCAAGATTGGACCACAAGTTTGATCTCATGTACTCCAAGAGAGCCTTTGTGCACTGGTACCGCCTCAATATTTAGAAAGTTCAAATATTTTATTACTTATGTGTGCTTTCATAGGTATGTAGGCGAGGGAATGGAGGAGGGAGAGTTTTCAGAAGCTCGAGAAGACTTGGCTGCTTTAGAGATGGACTATCAAGAAGTTGGGACTGACAACATATCAGACGCGGAGGACGAAGATGACCGTTAGGCTTTGCAATATCACGTTTATGTTGCTTGTACAGCATGTTGTATAGCAGTAGTCAGCTTAATTACTAGTATAATTTTGTGCTTGTATGTATACCTTTAACTGAAAGTATGACTTTAAATAATACACTCTAAGGTCGGACAGGTACGCTATAACTGGCACATAATTAGGGTAAAAGTTTCAGCAGCTTGGTTGTATCTCTTGAGTAACTGAGTTCATTTTGAGTCTAACTACCTGAGGTTTAAAAACTGGAGTATCAAAAATCTTAGTAAAGTACACATCGTGGAATATGGTAATGTTGTGTATTTTGCTTTCTTATTTATGCAACTTTTAATCAGATTCTGCCACATTTGCCTTTACGATCTGCCCATTCGTATTGGCAACATGCAGGGTGGCCCCTTTTTAAATTTGTCTATCAATGTGCGCTACTTTAACTGCTTCTAGCGTTGATATTGCCTCACCTAGTTAAAAGGCTAGACCGCATATCGAAAATTTTGGAATTTGGCTGAGTGCATCTTAGGTTCACTACCACCTCATGCCAAATGGTGAAAATATTGTGAAAAACTTACCCCCTCTTTTGCAAAAAAGTTTTGTTACGTAAGTTCAATGCATAACAAGGCGTTTCGATTTGTTTTGCCTTCGGATGAAGCTGAACACACTTCAATTTCAGTTTCATTTGATTACAGTGCCTCAGTTTAGCATCTAGAAAGTAACTAAGCAGGTCCATTGAACTTTGCAACGTTGACCTAATATACTCATACCTGGTGCTTCTAGAACTTTGAAGGCAGGGATGGGACCCCCAGACATAATATTTTTTTCATTCCATTTCGCGAGGGTGTCTTTAAATATAGCCTTGAACCAAATATAGCACGCCGCAAGAGATCAAGAAAATTGGTCTTGCCTACTAGTTGGGTCTAAAAACACTTCGTTCGTTAGGCACATAATCATTTGGATTTTTGGTGAATTTATTCAAAGAATGGCTCATTCGATGACATGCGTCTTTGAAGTAAGACATTACCAGCAAGTCCAGCGTAATAATCCTTGACCTGTTCGTTTTGTTTGAGCAGTACGAAAACTTTTGACCCCTACTGCGTGTCTACAGTTCGAGCACAAATATAAGCTTGAACAGGAAAGTCGATTTCCTTGGTGTACCTGTCCCTCAGTGGTAAATAATGCATGCAAATTTCTGGTAAAGAATGAACATTGTGCACTGTGTAATATACCGTACTAGTAACACGATTTGGTATCGGCAATAAATGCAATATTTCAGTGTCGAACCGTTTCAAAGCGACAAGAAATACAGAGATACGTTTTGACATTGCGTGATTTCTACGCAAATGACCGTGAAACATAATTTTGCGGAGAAGCACCTGCATCCATATGGCTTTCTAGAGCACCTACAGATCTACACCTGTAGATCGGCAAAATTACGTACTAGAAAGCCGACCTACGTAAAGAAGGAGAAATGTCAAGTTCTGTAAAAGATTGATTGAGTCTTCTCAATGAGACCTACCGATGAAACACCATCTTGCCAGCTCCAACTATTCCTCTATGTAGGAATGATGCACAGTGACTTTCTTCCTCAGTCATGTCTGGTTGAGGTATCATCTACCTGGATGACATTAGCACAGCAAGTACTAGCTGGTGTGGTGGAGCCTGTGCTGCAGTTGTAGCATTTTGCTCGTGGCAAGTATGTACGTATGTGGTTGTACGCACTGCGCAGGTAAGTCAGCACGTACCGTTAGTACGTGGCTTTCGTCATAAAAATTTCACCTGCATCCACTTTCTCTTCGATACTCTCCACAGAACCATACGTACACACGCACTTATTGTATGTCTAGCAAGTCCCAATCTGTACGATACTTGACGATGGAATGACTCGTTTCGTACATGTTCGTAGTATGCCGGTCCCTCCTATCCACTTCTACTCTTGCTCTGGACACATTAAGGTCTCTGCAGTGAGAGAAGAACGGAAAACTGAAAGTTGACCCTGCTCTACGAGGTCTGATTTAAGGTGTGTGGGTTTACAGCAGGCCCAGTTAGTACAAATTTTGAGCTGCTGTATTACACTTGTACTTTGAGTACGCCACGCAAGTTAGAAGAGTGCACGTGTGCGTAGTAAGTGTGCCAATGACGCACTGATTCCATACCTACTTGAGTGTTATACTCACATACTTGATGTCATTGCTTGAGTCGTAAAGCAGGAAATCGCAATGCCTAAGCCAAGGTACTTCTTCTGACGGAACGTCTTTAATAAATTATAATAATGGTGTGCTTTCAAACGAGCCTACACGATATCGGTAGGATGGTGCACTCTTACTGCGAACCCTGAACTGCTGTACGGTGAACCCACACCTCTGGTTTGTTAGTGAACGACCAAGTGCGTACGTGCATGCTCGACGCATGTACCACGTGTAAGACATGTCTTGGTTGGGCAGTGACAGACCTTCTTCTCAGCAATTCTCCAAGTAAGAGAAACGCTAACGCATTAAGTAAAATATAACAAAAAATGAATAATTGAAACACTTTTCATGTCCTGAGGTACCTACGCCCACCTTTAAAAACCACCCACGTATGTATTTCAGTACCAAGGCCAGGATGCGTGAGGTCATATCCATTCACATTGGTCAGGCTGGCTGTCAAATGGGCAACGCATGCTGGGAACTCTACTGCCTGGAGCATGGGATTCAGCCCGACGGAATGATGCCAACAGATGACTCCATCGGCTTGGCTGATGATTCTTTCAACACCTTCTTCTCAGAAACTAGTGGAGGAAAACATGTTCCAAGGGCTCTTTTTGTTGATTTGGAACCATCAGTCGTTGGTAAGACTGGTCGACGTAGATTATGATGACATTATGGACATGAAGTATGCTTGCACAGAGAAATGTCATTCTGCATATAACGCATGTACACAGAAACGATGTTTATTGTATGGTTTTTAGATGAGGTTCGCACAGGCACATACAGACAACTGTTCCATCCAGAGCAGCTCATTACTGGCAAGGAAGATGCTGCCAACAACTATGCAAGAGGTCATTATACCATTGGCAAAGAACAAATTGACATTGCCATGGACAAAATTCGTAGACTTTGTGACCAGTGCAACGGGTTTCAGGGATTCTTAGTCTTTCATTCTTTTGGTGGAGGCACAGGCTCGGGATTTGCCTCTCTCCTGATGGAAAGTCTCTCAGTAGATTATGGGAAGAAGACGAAGCTAGGCTTTTCCATCTATCCTGCTCCACAGGTATAAAATATCAGTTATGTGGGGCTCACAAGAGTGTGGTTTTTTGTGTTATGGACCGATTGAAGTGTACGCAAAACATGCAATGACTCTAACGAAAAACTGACTTGGTGCTAACAACGATAACAAGAAAAACTAGAGAAAAGGGACGTAAAGGGTGGAGTAATATTCACTCCACATTAGCGTCCTGACGTCCTCAGACCTGGGTCGCCTTAAGGAATTCTGATGCCACGGACGTAAATATACATGGATGGCGGATGGACGTATGTAGGAGATTAGTGTCATTCAAATCAACAGCTGAACAACAGCTACACAGTACAGAAAATTGGTGCCCATGTAAAAAGTAAACATGTCAAACATCACAGAAGTAAATATTATGGTCAGCACAACTTACAGCTGGGGCAGCTGTTGCAAGGGCTTGTTAGCGGTGAAGCATGGTGACTTGTGCAGCTCAAAAGTGTGGAAGTAGGCCTTCTTATGACCTCTGAAGACATCGTCCATCTGGGGCCATCAGTCCAAGGGTGTCAGTCTGATGGCATCATGCTCCTGATCAAACTTGTTTTGTTCTGTTTCTGACTGGCTATACAAGGTAGCTCCCATGAAAAATTCTAGCATGCCTGATTTTCCCATGGGACTACCCTTTTCCATTGCACAGTACTTCCCTGTCTCCACTACAGTTCAGTGCTCCATGGGCACCAATTTTCCTAAACTTCAGCTGGGGATTTTGTTGACAGTTCACTTAGGGCATCCGCCATCCATGTATATTTACGTCCGTGTCTGATGCTCACACGAACTCCTGAACATAGTTGAGTGACAACAAATAAATAACAGATTTATCCATTGTCACGCAACCTCATTCAGGTACTCCTACGAGAATCAAATGTTCATATCTAGAGTGACCGGGCTATAACAAGGCACAGGTTTAAAAATACGTAACACAAAATAGGACACTGGTTATAACGCTTGCTGTGACCAAAGAGGTTTTTTTGAGATGTCCTCGCGTGAGCTCACCGCAAGATTCAGTCGGCATGTCTACTACTTGGATTTTTCTTAATAGATTGCAACAGCGATTGTGGAGCCTTACAATGCCTTGCTTTATACGCACACAACTTTAGAGCATTGCGATGTTGCATTTCTGGTTGACAACCAAGCAATATATGACATTTGTCGCAGTCACCTGGAGCTGGCGAGGCCAACCTACACTAATCTGAACAGACTGATTGCCCAGATTATTTCATCGATCACAGCTTCTCTGCGTTTTGATGGAGCTCTCAATGTGGACTTGACTGAATTCCAGACAAACTTAGTTCCCTATCCAAGGATCCATTACCCTTTGGCTACCTATGGACCAATTGTGTCTGTCAATAAGGTTATACATACACAACAACTTTTGTATTTGAACGTATAAGGACACGTAGATGCAATACCTGGAGCAGCTAAAGAGATTTTCTTTCATAGGCTTACCATGAAAGGCTCTCTGTGGATGAAATCACCAAGAATTGCTTCGAAGCCAACAATCAGATGGTCAAGTGTGACCCAAGAAAAGGAAAGTATATGGCAGTCTGCATGTTGTATAGAGGCGATGTCGTTCCCAAGGATGTCAATGCAGCAATTGCATCCCTGAAAATGAACAAAACTATCCAGTTTGTGGATTGGTGCCCAACTGGCTTCAAAGTAAGTACCACTGTAATATGGGAAATGATACAGTGTGCGGATCATATATTTCCCCATGTCTTTAAACGGGTATAACATCTTCAAGATCAATCAGGAGAAGGGCATTTGCCCACCCTGAGTCAAGGTTGGGTCTTTGAGAATCAAATCGTTGCACATGTGTGTCAACTGATGGCAAGAACACAATGGAGGCGTGAAAAAGGCAACGTATCATTGATCTGGTCAATGTGGGCATCTCAATTCAGGACATGACCAAGATTCTTGGTTGTGACTGTAAGACTGTCTACAATGTCAAGAAGAAGTGGGATGAGTCAGGCAATGTGGCCAGGAGACCTAGGACTGGGTTAGCAAGGCTGGTGAGATCGGAGTCCTTCGTGGAGGCCCTTGAGGGTGAGATCACCGATGACCCATCCAAGTCCATGCGTGCCCTCGCCAAGGAGGCTGGCTGTGATGAGAAGACAATCCAGAACTCAATCCACAAGGACTTTGGGTTGAAGTCCTACATCAGGGGAGAATGCCAGCTCCTGATGATGGCATTGAAGATGTGTAGGGTGACCAGGGGAACAGCCCTGGTCAACTGGATGAAGAGCAATGGGTCCACTGTGCGGCTCTTCTCAAACATGAAGGCCTGGACAGTGGACCAGACCCGCAATGACCGCAATGACTGCTGGCTGGCCTTTGACCTGGGGTATGTCCCACCCATCATGAGGACCAAGCATCCGGCCAGTGTCATGATGTTGGGTGTTGTTGCCTCAGATGACCACATCATGGAACCCTTCTGGTTCCAGACTGGGTTCAGGTTGCAGGCAAAGGACTACCTGAAGGTGCTCAAGATGGTGGTCACTCCTTGGGTGAGGGCCAACTTTGCCGGGCAGAGGGTCATCTGGCAGCAGGATTCTGCACCTGCCCACAAAGCCAAGATTATGCAGCAGTAGTGCACTGACAAGACAGTGTCTGGCTTTGATGCCTTCTGGCTGGCCTCGATGTGGCCCCCCCACTCACCTGATCTGAACCCGCTTCATTACAGCATATGGTGGGAGGTCCAGCAGGTGGCATGTGCAGCTCCTCAATCATCAGTGGATGCCCTGAAGGCCTCAGTGGCATCTGCATGGAATGCCTTGGATGCTGACTATGTGAGGGCCACCTGTGCAAGGTTCAGTCCCTGCATTGAGCTTATGATAGCCAGGGATGGTGGATATGTTGAGACCAAGTAGTCTAGCAGTCCAGTCACGTCAATAAATGGTGTTCTTGTTACGATTCTTGATGAAGCTGCAATGGGGAAATTTAGTATCCGCCCTCTGTACATCTCTAAAAGCTGCAGTGCTCATGTCTGTAGTATAAGTTGTTTTCTAGGTTGGCATCAACTACCAACCGCCAACTGCAGTTCCTGGTGGTGACTTGGCCAAAGTCCATAGAGCTGTGTGCTGTCTCTCCAACACTACAGCCATTCAAGAGGCCTGGGCCCATTTGGACCACAAATTTGACCTTATGTACACCAAAAGAGCCTTTGTCCACTGGTAAGAGGAAATTACATTCACTCGCAGAGGAGCATTATTTGGTTTGAAAAATAAATCAACGAATAGCTTCACTACAGGTGCATAAAGTGAAGTGCTACTTACATCAAAGGAAAGAAAATTTTCTGGGATTCAAAATCTTCTATACAGTTTTGAGCAGGAAGGTGCTCGCCAAAAAACAAAAAATTGACATTTGGCTAACTGTTGGTACAATAAAACGAAAGAGGTTGTAAGATGAGAAGATTGATCAGTTACATTGCAAAAGACTTTTCTACTGATCACACCGCTCATGCAACCATCAAATGAGAGGTTGCAAACTCCAAAATGCACTGAAATTTTAATTGGTCATTTAAAGATTACTTTCTATGGGGGCTGACCTTTGTTTTGAATGTCTACCTTCAGTTCACCCTGTCTTTTCATAAACTGAAATGTATTTTCTGGGTCAATAGCAAGCAGCAGTTACACAGGTCCAAATTCAGGCAGCACTTTTAAACCTGTTTCAAGTTGACCCATAAAAAGTAGCAGTAAAACATCCTACAACTTCAGCATAAGGTCCCGACTTTCTGTTCATGTCGCTTTGGAGGAAAAGCTATGCAGAGTGTTGGTTGTAGGAGCACTTCAAATGAGCCGTGCACAGTCAGGCCAAGTAATGCTCACAAAGTATTTGTAGCACATTTGGTTGAGGAGCCCACACACCTTGATGCTCTGCATCAGTGTGCACTAGCGGCGCACTATATGTGCACTATACACTTTCCAACAACTCATGTTATTTCATTTTCTACATAAAGTTGCACTGCCAACCTTCTATTGCATAGGTAGACGTAAAACGCCTTTACTGTTCGCAAGTAGACAATGACTTGTTTCTTTGAAGTCTCTGTCGAACACTAAAAGTGGCAACAACTTTTTTCCGTCACGTTTGAAAACAAGAAGTAAAAAGTCCTCATTAAAAAGGGCCTTTACATGTCTACCCAGTCTCACAATGAAGCTTGAAAAGAAGAGAAAGTAAAGGAAATGTTTACGTTACTTTAGTACTGTAGAAGCCGCTTATTAGAACACTGATTGTAAGAACAACTCGCATGTAAGAATAGACTTCTCAGGATTGGAATCAAAATGCTCTTTGTGTGGTGAATTCCACCGCAGATAATAACACTCAAAGCCGTGTGCCAGAATGACTTTCATTTAAAATTGCATCGACAAGAGCTAGGAACCTGCATGAATTTAAGAACTTCAAAATCCAAGCATGAGTAAGACAAGTTTGGACCAAAGAATTGAAGACAAAAACATCAACTTCTTTTACTCTCAAGGCATGATGATGACTTTATGAGCCTTGTCTCAAGGCTCTGAGTTCACGATCATACTGGACTGCTATGTGTCTTATGTTGTTAATTCCAATGAACAAGGTGAGGCTGCTTTTAAGAACAGATGGTATTCTCAAGAGGGACTTCAACTGTTCTACTAAGTTACAAAGCCCCTCTGTATCATCCCTCTCTAATCAATAAAAAAGGAAGGGGACTCCTGTTGCTACACTTTCATTGAGGCTGTAAATATGCCCTCCTAGTTGACATTCGGGTTGAACCCCACCACCTCTACTTGCTTCCCACCATTTGCACACCAACTGTTATCCACAAACACTGTTATACAGTATTTACTTTCTGCTCATATAAATACTTGAACAGGTATGTTGGAGAGGGAATGGAGGAAGGAGAGTTCTCTGAGGCCCGCGAAGACATTGCGGCCCTTGAATTGGACTATCAGGAGGTCGCAACTGACAACGTGTCAGACGAGGAAGGAGAGGAAGAAGGAGAAGGCGAAGAGTACTAAAATAGCCTTGGGTTGCTACATATCAACCGTTTGTTGCACCTTTTCAATCACTCATACGCTGTTCTACAGTCGTTCTTTATGCATTCATCTGCCTTTACTCGTAAATGCACTACTTCATGATGACGTCGACGCCTGTTTGGTCCTCGGTTTCAGATGCGCACAGCAATCATTTTTCTGGAACGACATCGAGACAATTGTAACTCTGAAAGCTGTGTCTACAGTATGCGCATGAGAAATATCAGCTAAGGTCCGCCTTTCCTACAACTACGTATTTGCCCAAAAGAAGGATAACCATAGAAACGGGGCAGTCAACAAATGGACCCCTCGGGCTCTTTCGCGTGCCCAGGAAGCTTTCGCTAGGTGGCCAGCTAAAGTAACTAGACATACGCGCGTGCGCGTGAAAAAAACTTTAACTAGCGCGCACCATATAGCAGTATCGCTCGTACAACTGACTCACCAACAAAATATTTATCAGTGACTTGCTGGTGGCACATTAGAACTGCCAACGAGTCTGTGGGAGAAACAACTGCTATATCAGCCAGAATTTTGTCGGTTTCCTTCCGCAATGAGAGAAGTTCTATCAGTTCATATAGGGCAGGCAGGTTGCCAAATGGGCAATGCCTGTTGGGAGCTCTACTGCCTTGAACATGGCATCCAGCCAGATGGATTGATGCCTGCAGATGAGTCTGTTGGAGAGGGTGACGACTCTTTCAATGCATTCTTTAGTGAGACAGGAGGTGGAATGCATGTTCCAAGAGCAGTGTTCATTGACTTGGAGCCCACTGTGATTGGTAAGAGATTGACTGTTTTCGCCATCTCATGGTATCATATTGGCAAAGAAAATCATTCTACACTTAGATGAGATTCGTGCTGGAACATATCGTCAACTCTTTCATCCTGAGCAACTAATATCCGGCAAAGAAGATGCTGCCAACAACTTTGCTCGAGGACACTACACAATTGGAAAAGAACTGATTGAAACCAGTGTGGACAAAATACGACGACAAGCTGATCAGTGTTCAGGCCTGCAGGGGTTCCTTGTTTTCCATTCATTTGGCGGTGGAACAGGTGCTGGCTTCTCATCACTCTTGCTTGAGAGACTCACCCTAGACTACGGAAAGAAATCAAAACTTACGTTCTCAATCTATCCAGCACCAGAGGTAAGGAGGAAGACTTCTCGAAGAGTCAAGGTTCACTTTTCTCGGGATGAGGGTCTTTCTTTGCATGCAATGCCCACTTCTTCACACATGCTTATGATTGTTACTCTCGTACAGATCTCAACTGCAATAGTGGAACCCTACAACTCCGTTCTCTTCACCCACACTACATTGGAACACTGTGACTGTGCATTTCTTGTGGACAATCAAGCCATTTACGACATTTGCCAGAAGAAGCTACAAGTCTCACGTCCTACCTACACCAATCTGAATCGGCTCATAGCCCAAATCATCTCTTCCATCACAGCATCTTTGCGCTTTGATGGAGCTCTCAACGTGGACCTTGCAGAGTTTCAGACAAACTTAGTCCCCTATCCTAGAATCCATTTTCCACTCGCTACTTATGGACCTCTAATATCAGCTGATAAGGCCACCCATGAGCGACTGACTGTTGAGGAGTTAACCAAAGATTGCTTTGAACCGGACAGTCAGATGGTGAAGTGTGATCCTCGAAATGGAAAATACATGGCTATCTGCTTGCTCTATCGAGGAGATGTTGTCCCCAAAGACGTAAATGCATCAATTGCAGCTATGAAACTTCTCAGGAAGGTCAACTTCGTTGACTGGTGTCCCACAGGGTTCAAGGTAAAGGGCTTCTCACAGTAAATCTTTTATTTGTTAAGAGTCATCCGCAACCTTTCACAACCAGGTGGGCATCAACTACCAGCCACCAACAAGAATTCCAGGCTCTGACCTAGCAAAAGTGGCGCGAGCTGTCTGCTGCCTCTCCAGTTCTACAGCTATAGTTGATGCTTGGGCAGCCCTAGACCGAAAGTTCGATCTCATGTTTGCATTAAGGGCATTTGTTCACTGGTGAGTCTTTACAAATACACTGTAGCGCAGCTCAAGTACTGTAGTGTGTATCTTTAAGTATGATATCATTAATACGCCAATCGATACAGGTATGTGGGCGAGGGCATGGAAGAAGGAGAGTTCGCAGAAGCACGTGAAGATATGGCTGCTCTTGAACTTGACTACAAAGAAGTGGCTGGCGACGGTGACAACGAAGACGGAAACTATGATCAAGACGACTCTTGAACATTGCTTTTGTAATGCTTTGTTTTGGCACTGATTTTTTTGCATCAGCTCAAGGAATAAAGTAAGAATCATGTACAGAAATGTTGCTTGATCACGTCTATCAAGTTTTTCCGTGTACCCAGACCTCGCATAACAAATTTTTAAGTAGAAAATTCGTAAATCTACGCTGAAAAATAACCAGTTTTACCCATTTTTTAATGAGAAGACAAGACAAGACCTAATCCTATATTTTATAGTATACTGTATGTAGCACCTGTAGTGGACACTTTTTTTAGCCATAACTTTTGGCTGGATTAAACTACAGAAGCTGGTTCAGGCTTCAATGGAAAGCTAAGAAGTTCCTCGACAACTAAAGTCATATGCACTTTCGAATCGAATGATATCCACCTTTTGAGTTTTCAAGCTTTCGTACGTGTGTGTGTCCGTGCGCGACCCACTTCAAGCTTTATCAGTTTTTAAGCGGCCGATTTTCACCTTTACCAGCTCTTGCGCGGCTTTTGGAGAGCTCACATGTAATCTGTCTGGAATTTTGGGAGGGGTCTTCATTGAGCAAACACTTGAGAACAATCCATGGGGAAACCCTTGTTATGTGACAAACACTTGTGTAGGAATGTCTCCCTTGTGGACAATCGTCATTATTGGCTATGATTGCTACATCATAATCGTGTGCAGCTTCAGTAGGATAAAGATCATGCTGTGCACCGTCAAAGGCATCATCACCTTTGGCTGCCTGGTGTGCTTGTCACCTTTCCTCAGGGTGTGGGGCCCATGCACCCTCAGTAACGGATTGTTGGAAGTGACCCAAAACAAAATTTGACATGGTTGTTTGTGTGCTTCCCATAATGTTCAGAGGGGCTACTGCTGATTTGCTCCCATCGCTGAGTGACATGCACACTGAGGAACAAGATGCTTCTGGGTGTCTTTGCCTTCACTTGCTTTCGCTTGCCATTCATCTTTATGGCATCTTTATGGGTCTACTTCTACAGCTAAAACCTTTTCATAATTCATGAAATCAATACCCAGTTCCTTCGGTCAAATTTACAGTCAAATTGTTGTTTTGTGGTTTCTCATGAGAAGCAAAGAGACCAAGGCAAGAAGATGAATGTTGACAGCCTGAGATCTAAAATGGTGTGAGGAAATAAACCAGCAGCATGTTGGGGTTGTATGACCTTATTACAAGCTGTCAGGCCAAAGCCAGAAGCACTGAGGTCCACATAGCTAAAGTGTTCTTGTAGCTGTTGGCCTGGACGCCCTACTTGGTGGTAGTGCTCACTGGCCAATACATTGGCTCATCTTACCTGACACCAGTCAGGTCACAACTCCCCTCTTTCCTGGCAAAGAGCCTCTGTTTTCCATCCCTTTGTCAATGGCATTAGTCAGCCAAGGGAGCATCTGTCCCTAGGACTTCTTCATTGTCTCGTCTCTTTAGCACCTGTTCTGTAACAAGGGACATAACTGTGTCATTGTTGCCTTGGTACCACAAGGCTGTGACCCACAAAAGTCCCTGTCTTGATATCCAAGAGCACACTGCAGTTGAGGATGACCACCAGACAATGGCTAGAAAGTCCTCAGCTTAACATGGATAGCAATTCCAGAGATAAGAAAATTGCAGCTAATAATCCTAAGGTGAAACAGCAGTAAGAAATGTGACAGCGCACACTTTACAGCCCAAATTAAAAACAGCTCCTCAGTATCTGGCCTCTTGTAGCATTTTACTTCAAGCATCCATGTAGTAAGTGATAGCGGCAATATATGTATGTTCCAACATGGTTCATTGTTCGTCACATGATAGCGTACCTCAGAGAACAACGCAGCAGAGAGCATACCTCAATGAACAGATGTGAGAAGTATGTGCAATTGACAGTCCTGTGTGCTGCACAGTTGCGATTGCTGGTTGCAACACATTGAAGTAACAGGAATTTGTAGATAAAAGCAAAGATTGTCCTTGTTGACATTGAGATGAGGATAGTAATGGCTCATCATGGGTATCCCATGACTTGAGTGGTCACTGGTCAGTAACACCAACAAAAGTCATGACTTCTGCTGCTCTGTCTGTCATCTCTGTCTTATCGCCTGCTACCAGATTCCTTAGTTGAGGGTCTGGAGTCATCCCAATCCTGCAGCTCCAGGCGTACCAACTCTTCCATTTGGCGCCGGCGGGACTCCTCATCACCTTAAAAAATTACAGTCCAACCTCAGTATCACCATACTGCACAGTGACCAATCACAGTAGTGAAATCAATCTAACCTCCGGCACTTTCAGTGATTGCTCCTATAATTTTCCCCATGGTGGCCTGTCGCTTGGACTTGCTTTTCTCCATGGACTCAAGCTTGATGAGCACAGCATCAATCTTTGACACAATAGAAGAGATTGAATGTTCCATGCGGTCAACTCGGCGGCCAAGACTTGAAACAGAAATCTGCCTTGTAGATTTTGTTGGTGCAGTTGATAGTCAACTTACACTCCGAACTCTTCTCCACCGACATTGCCTACTGCTGTTACTGGCCGAGACATTCCAGATTCATCCATGTAAGCCCTGGCCTGGCGAAGCTCAGCAGAACGAAGTTCGCGAGCTTCTTTGCCAGTCAGTGGACGGCCTGAAGGGTCACTGTCACCATAAGTGTCATTCTCAAGATCATCAATGATCTGTTCAAAGGTAAATTTTTCAGCTCAGTTGATACTACTCCACAAGACCTCCTCACCTTCTTAGTCTCATTGCAATCAAATTTGAAGTCACCATCATTGTCATAGCGGGAGAAAAACATCTCAATCTCAAGGTCAGAGAAATTTGCTCTGAAAGCAGTTGCAACATCAGTAAGATACACATGTACTTACAATGTATCTAAAATGAACTCACTTCTTGAGATTTTGCCTGACTTCATCATATGTAATGACTCCATCTCCCTGGGCAGATAGCTTTAGTGCATTCTCAATGTCAATGGCCTTCTCGCGGGCACCAAGTGATCCCAAGATGTTGTTGTAGCCACGCTTGAAGTAGTTGCCTATCTCGAACTCATTTCGCTGTGCTGCAATCTCAACCTTCACCTCAGAATAGGTGTCATTGATGATAGCCAAGAACATGTTCTGAGGGGTATTATGTCCCTTGTCTTGTCTGTTAGTAATTTACATATGCTCAAATGTCTCACCAACAGCACAAAGAAGACAAAGAAGACATAACCAAGGAAAAATATGGGACCCAGGACACGATTAGCCTGCTCAATTTCATGAAAGTTGAAGTCTCCCAGAATAGTCCTCAGAAGAGTGAAGACGGCATCAGCAAATGAACTAAAGTCCTTCACCTTTGGGCAAGAGGGCAAGATCATGCATACTACATTGACCTTTTACTTATATTGCACTAATAAATTTGTTGCTGACCTGAGGACCAAAGAGAAGATAACCAAGCTGGGCAAAGGCTAAGAAGACAATGGAGAACATGACCCCAAATCCAGCAACATCTTTGCCGCACTAAAAAATATGAGGAATTAGCATTGAGGTGGTCACTGTTCATCATATGTGTGCTATTTCCCTTCCACACCTTATGGTGCATCAGCCAGTTATTGTACATAATAAGAGGATATAAAACTCACCCTGGACAATGTGCTTGACAGTTGTGTCATTGTCCTGTTGAAGCTGATGTACTTGAAAAGTTTGATCCAGGAAAAGAAAACACATATAGCAATGGCATTGTTGTTGCTCTTTGACCTACAAGCACAGTGAATAATGATGCAGATGCAGTGATACTAGTTACCGCAGTGGCTAGGTGAAGATTGGCTCACAGTGATGCAAGTGATCCAAAGTCTGCAAACTGATCTGGATCAGCCAAGAGATCCTTCAGCTTCTCCTGAACGACGAAGTGTGTGATGAATCCAAATGTGATGCAGGTGCAAGATATCTAGACATGCAATGAAAGAATTATAGGCTTATTTCAAAGCATTCAACCAGGAAAAAGTTCCACAGTACATGTAGTTATGCTCCAAGTTGGTGATTTAGCTATCCAAGTTCTATGAGTTATCTTTGATTCAGGTATCAGTCACACACACTCTATGAATAGTGCTCACCGTAATCACAATGACATCCAAGAAGTTCCAAATTGATCTGAAGTACTGCATCTTAATGCGTCTCATTTCAAGGATCTCTTCAATAATGTAATAGAGAATGAAGAGAATGAAGATGAACTCACAGGCCATGATGTAGTGGTCAGAGGCTGACACATAGCGAAGGAGCTTGACAGTACGGAAATTGGCCTTTGTCATAACCCCACCAGTTGCTCCAAATTCAAAGGCAATCCTGCAGAGATGTCACCTATCACACACTTTGTTGTCCTACTATGTGTATAAAATAATGACAGTTTTGTTTTGAGAGGTGGATGTTGTCACTCAATGGACAAAATTGCATGAGCTCTCTTTTATGTACAAGAAATCTGTGGACATAACAAGACATTCATTGTCATGTAGTAGTTTTGCGCATATCCGCATTCATATGCGCAAGGTATCTTCTTCCGTTGAAGAAAATATCACTCCAGGGAGATGACATTGCATAAAAAACACAAGTGATGACATGCCATTGAGTCGCAAGATACAGTATTTGGTGTCCATTACTTACTTGACAATGCAAAAGAGGTTGATATTTGCATTGTAGACAGTGAAGTCAAGACTGATGAACCTCGTGCCTCTTGTGATCCAAAGTCCCTCTTTTAACTCCTTGATGATGGCTGAAGACTCATTCTTCAGAGATGACAGATCTTGGATGGACCCAGCTCCTCCGTATATAGCCAAGCTGCCTGCGTAGGAGGGCATTTCCAAGTCAGATTCAGAGCGGTATCGCCATCTGAAAGGTATTATTTATTTTCTGTTACCTTGATAATTGCAGGAGTTTTGATCTCAAAACTTACGCATCAGCACCAGTTTTCTTGCGGTATCCATTTCCAAATGGCATCTCATCCTCAATAGAACTGGAGTAGGAGTTATAGCACTGTTTGATGGCATTTTGGAAGTCTGCATGTACATCACAAGAATCATTTTTCACTCGAAGCTGGCGAATTCTGAAAGAGAGACCAGTAGCACATCTGAGAGTTGCTGTACTTTACAAATGCAGGCTATCATTCAGTCTCACCTGGGCAGTCCTAGCAATCTATTCTCATAGAGTATGTTCCTGTCTGAGGGAGCAACTGGACATGGTCCAACAGTCTCTTCCCCTCCAGGGCAGATAAAGTTCTTGCTGTTTCCATCATCGTAAAGGTACTCCCAATACAAACCATCGAGCATGTCAGTTTCCATGAACTTGTAAAAAGGAGGCATTTAGATCTGATGCCAGTTTTCATAAAAGAAGATGCTTATGTATCTTACATCCCAAAAGTGATGCACTTGAGTGACCTTCTTGGACCCATCAAAGAGATTTGACATAACCTGGGTGTAGTAGAACATGGTGGCAGAAGTCATACCAAAGGTTACTGAAAGGCAGAAGTGAGATGGAAGTGTATGAAGTCATTGTAATTTGCCTCTTTTCTGTTCCTTTAGCAGCTCACAGATGCAGAGCACCGCCAAGAAGATGCAGTAGATGACGAGTTCTCTGATAGTAGTCCGGACAAAAACCTCCCTGTCATCAGTATCAGCATTCATGTCCTTAGTAGCCCACATCCCACCCAGAAAAGAGGTGAACCAGTGCCAGCACCCCTTGGGTGGCTCCTCTTCTTGGATCAGCTCCTCTTCTTCATCAACCTTATTGGCATCCTTCACTTCAACTGGAACAATGGCACAAGGGCATGAACTGTGCATTTCTTCGCACTTCTATTGCACCAACATATAAACTTACTCTCATCACTCCAGACAACTTCATCAGATTTAGTAGACCTGCTTGAAGATACTCTTGATGAAGATGCTGCACCAACAGCTGAATGAGAGGACCTTGGCCTAGAACCAGTGTAACTTGCAGGTCTTGATGCATTTATACTTGTTTGAGGTCTTGAACCTGTGTAAACCTCATCATTATTATATAAGTATTCCTTAACAGTCCTCATCATTCTTACCAGTTTCACTGACTGGCCTTGAAGGATTCCCTGCAGTTCCTGGGCGTGATCCCATGGTGGAGTAGCCCGTGGCGGGGCGGCTGCTCTGGTCCTCTTCATCCATCATTTGCAAGTGAGCTGCATGTACAGACAACACACATGCTCAGACATTGTGCTCACAATTAGTAGCTACTAGCGTTGTAATGTTTATGTGTATAGTTTGCTGGTGGTGTCAATTGTTGAATACCATAGAATGCACAGTTTGCTACTCTCCTACTTTAGTACTTACATGTGTGACCTCTCAGAGTTTTCTCTTTGTTGGATCTCCTTTCGTTCAGCTACTGTAGATTCTACACCACAATCTTCAGAAAATAGCCTGGATCCTTTCTGTTGTTCAGTTGTAGTTAGGGACTCCATGGAGACCTCCTTTCTAAGAATGTAGCTCATGTTTCTGAAAGCCAGACTCCAAAAGCGTGCATGAGTTCCCCATTTATGTGAGCTCAGGCAATCCTACGCCTTTTTGAAAAACACCCACCATCATAAATATTGCTCCTTTCGCACAGAATACTGTTGCTGTGGACACATACATATCGTACGAATTTTGCTTGTCTCCATGGTATGCTCAGCTGGCCCTGGCCTAGCACAGAACTGGTCTCCCTTAACCTTCAACTGTCTGGCCAGCTTGTGGCACAGGACTGGAGCAAGCATGTACGCATCAAAAATGCATGGCGGGGACTACCGTGTGAAATGCAAATTGCAGAGATCAGGGAGCCAATGTCAAAGTCGCCCCTAAGCTGGTCCACCAATCTTCTGTGTGTAAATCCCTGTACCGACCCTTTTGGGCTCATTCCGTCAAGAACCAAACAAGAGGCCTCATGGTGGAATTGAAGGCAGAGTTATCCAAGCCATGCAAAATATTAATTGCTTAGCTGGAAGTCAGTGTCATTACAATATTTTAGTCCTATTAGTGAAGTTATGACGACACTGGGTCTAGTTCCTCTTTATCAATAGGAGAAGACTACAGGACGTCAGCAGGCTCCTCCTGTGTCCCACGATCAAGTCCCCCATGACGCCAGCAGTTCCCGATTGTGGCTGCAGTGAGCTCAATCCAGGCAGCAACGCTAATCGAAATTGCCTTAAGCACTTAGATCCTTTTGGCCGGGTCTGAGGCTGACAGGCTTTTGCTCTCTTCCTCATTGATCGCCAGCAGGATGACCTTGAAACAGGCCTGCGGTAGTGACCCTTTGCAGTCCAAATGATGCCCTTGTTAGCAGGTTGAAGAAACGAGGTTGTGGTTCAAACGGCAGCAAGATCTGCTTTTTCTTCACGTGGAGCTAATTTTCCCAGCTGTTGAGTCACTTCTCAAAGAGGGATGAGGTTATCCAAGCATTTTTGCTGGCATCGTGGTCCACTGGAAGCTGGCGGATCCCGTTGAATCAACGTGGATTCTTCGACTTCCGAACAACACAAATCTTCTTTTTCTACCCAGTTATGGACATGGTGAAGATGATAGGGAGTCTCTCCTTGGACTTCTTGTCGCCAGGACTCTTGTCTTTCTTAAATATGACGGTCTTTTCTTTTTCTGGCGCGGCCCTGACGATGAGACGACTCTCATCTGTGTTCGAGATCTCCTGCTCGGCGTTTTTTTGCACAGAGAGCCGGCCAGATCTCCTCCAGCCACTCTTCCTTGACTTTACTGCAGCATCGTTCACCATCGTCATCCAAGTGTCATCTAGTGTCAACCACAAAGTATTCCCTTCTTTTTCTTTGAAGCACTGGAACCACTGAATCTTTGAAGCACTGAATCTGTCACTGTAAAGCTGTCCTTCCCCATCTTCTTTGCCATTTCCTCAGCTTTCTCTTAGACCTGACAGAGGTGTCCTTTTCTCTCGGGCAGTGGCAATCGACTTGTTAAGAGCAGATTTGACAGCAGGATCCTTGCCTGACGTCCTCCGATCCTGTTGTGGTTAGAATCTGTTACAGTCCTGTCTTGATTCCTAACGAAATCCCGCAGCGTCTCCCTCTTAACGTCAAGCTGCTTTGCTGCTTGAACCTCTGACATCTAGGGCATCTTGTCATATGCGTCCAAGACATTTTTCTTCTCTCCCACTGGCAGAACTTCGTCTTCATGACCATGGGATGGATTTGTTGCTGTTGCTGTTGTTCACCTCTTGGAAGGCCAAGAGCTTGGGCGAAGAGGAGAAAGAGGGCCCCGAGTGGGAATAGGTGTGAGGGCTTCTGGTGGTATGAGCGGCTTTGTCTGGTGGCGTAGGTAGCAAAATTATACTACACACACATTTACTACAAGTTCTATAGGATTTTGTCCTGTCACTTTCTGGAAGCACAAGCGGCTTGGCGTTGCATCCGATGATGTTACGATCCATTGCACTGTCATTTTAGTTTCATTTCTCAAAAAGCCCTCATCCAAATATTTTAAAATTGGGCTTGTCATGCCCACACGGATACACGGAATAACCTCTCACAAACAGTTAATTAATTTTGATTTATTAATGACTGTTAACTAATTTCCAACCCAACGACTTATGTTGAGCAGTGTCAGCAGTTTCTCCCCACGTATTTTTTTACAACATACTTTAACTTCTTGGAAGTGAGGGGACCACGTCGAGAAAGGTTTATTGTAAGTATCACGACAAGCTCCTACTTTATTAAACGTTTATGTCTTAACCGTACTTCCTATAGAACAGGCGCTACGTGCGCTATATAATTATTCTGTCCTACAAGTAATAAGCCTCGTAAGGACGCATGTCCACGCTGTGTTTAACCAGGGTTGTAAACAGAGAGAGTCCGTTGTATGTAACCAATGGTGATGATCAACCTTTCTAAAGCTTTCTGTTTCGTAGGCGACTGACCAAAAGTCATGGTGACCTGACGTGAGCGACCAATGCGGGAATGACCTAATATTTTCTCCCTTGTTCCGTGGGCCAAGGACTGGCCCATACACTAACCGTCAGCAGCATAAGGGCCGATCTGTCCACGCAGAGGTAACCTTGGTGGGCAGTTAGGCAGTAGGCAACTTGCTTTCGGCACATCAAGACCGTTAACGAGTGCCTTCTGCCTCACGTTACTTGTCTGCCTGGTACTGACTGACATTTTAATTCTTTTAAACCGAGAGAGAAGTGGGCTTAAAAGAAGTAAACTTATATTTCCAGATAGTGTACACAATCTCTGCCCTCGAAGATGCGTGAGGTGGTTTCCATTCACGTGGGCCAGGCTGGCTGCCAAATGGGCAATGCCTGTTGGGAGCTCTACTGCCTTGAACATGGCATCAGGCCAGATGGTCAAATGCCTTCAGATGATTCTGTTGGAGAGGCTGATGACTCTTTCAACACATTCTTCAGTGAGACAAGTGCGGGAAAACATGTTCCCAGGGCAATTTTTATTGATCTGGAGCCCACTGTTGTTGGTAAGTGTTCTTTATTTTACCAGTACCATCCCAACAAGAAAAAAATCACACGGTTACTCTTGTAGATGAGATCCGGACGGGCACTTACCGTCAACTGTTTCATCCGAATCAGCTCATCACAGGAAAAGAAGATGCAGCAAATAATTATGCTCGAGGCCACTACACTGTCGGCAAGGAGCAAATTGGACCTGCCATGAGGAAGATTGGCAAAATGGCTGAGGAGTGCTCTGGACTGCAGGGCTTTGTTGTGTTTCACTCCTTTGGAGGCGGAACAGGATCAGGGTTTACATCTCTCTTGCTTGAGAGACTGTCCACAGACTTTGGGAAGAAGGCAAAGCTGGGCTTCTCTATCTATCCAGCTCCTCAGGTAAGGGATTAGTCATTTCCTTGCTGTAATGCAGATGCGTACGGTGCATATCAAATAGCTTTCTGAGGAAATTGGCGAGTAAATTTGTACCACTGCATAACAGGAAGAGATATTTTCATTAATTGGAAGGAAATTTTGTCTCCCTGAGAGTGTATGGCTCATTTTTTACCGAAAAAATATTTGCCTATGGCAAGAAGCAAAAAATGCAAACCTAGTCAACATCTGCCCACACGTGTCTGAGGAGGATTTAGGTACAGAAAGGCAGCTTAAATCTATTTTCAAGCTAGATTTCAAAGCTTATTTTCTGCCAAGCGAGACATGAAGGTTTTCACGGAAAAATCACTCTTCATCTCAAGCCACCAAAAGTACTTTTGCATTGCGCAAGGCATGCAAAGCATATTTGACGTACGTCTGTTTTGGTAGGTTGCGCGGACAGTGAACCAGTAGCTCCGTCATTTTGAAATCACCGTTATTTTATTAGTAATTGTAGCAGCCGTAGCGCACATTTCATCAAAGCTGAAACAGTCAAAGCATCGCGCGTCCAGAGGATGCTAATTCGCACGCACTCTCTTTATGCGCACAAAAAAATCCAAGATATCCCTGTTAGGCTAGGTCGAAAAGGTACTCTTTTGGGGAAGTGGTTTTTTTTTGTTCTGGGCCAAATTATTCAGATAACATTCGGTATGTACTAAGTGTATTGCACACTTCTTTCTTCAATCATTACTTATGACTGAATAATATATTGTATGACAACCTTGTATATCAATTAGGTGTCAACTGCAATGGTGGAGCCTTACAATGCTGTGCTGTTTGCTCACACAACACTCGAGCACTGTGATGTCTCTTTCCTGGTGGACAATGAAGCTATCTATGACATCTGCCACAACGGTTTGGAAGTGAAGAGGCCCACATACACAAACTTGAACAGATTGATTGCTCAAATCATATCTTCTATCACGGCCTCACTTCGATTCGATGGAGCATTGAATGTGGACTTGACTGAATTCCAGACAAACTTAGTTCCCTATCCAAGGATCCATTACCCCCTGGCTACCTATGGGCCAGTTGTCACGGCAGATAGGGCAATGCATGAGAGCATCTCAGTCGATGAAATCACTCAGAAGTGCTTTGAGCCTAACAATCAGATGGTGAAGTGTGACCCTACACAAGGAAAATACATGGCAATTTGCCTGTTGTACAGAGGAGACGTGGTCCCACAAAATGTCAATGAATCTATCCGAAAACTGAAGAACAACAAGTCCATTCAATTTGTGGAGTGGTGTCCAACTGGCTTTAAGGTAACTTGTAACAAACGGGCAGATTCAGTAGTGATGGAGGAGTTCACTACTTTTGTATATTTTATAGGTAGGCCTGAATTACCAGCCTCCTACTGTGATACCTGGAGGAGACTTGGCAAAGGTTGATCGTGCCGTCACTTGCCTCGCCAACACAACGGCCATTCGCATTGCCTGGTCTGAGCTCGACTATAAGTTTGACCTGATGTACGCATTGCGTTGCTTTGTCCATTGGTACGTTGGTGAGGGGATGGAAGAAGGCGAGTTCACTGAAGCTCGAGAGAATTTGGCTTCCCTCGAGGAAGACTACAGGAGTCTGGAGTTCGATGATGATGATGATGATGATGATGACGAAGAAGTATACGGCAGGAGGAAAAGTAGCCATTACAGATAAGATGACTGCGGAAAGCAGTTTTTTCGTTTCTCAAAGGGGCACATACGACCTACGGCACATAGGGCACAGAGTAATATTTTGATTATACATCCAAGGCGTGCCAAGCGTGCATGTCGCAACAGCATAAAATAAATCATAGTTGTTGGTGTATGCGTTGATTCAGTGTTTATTACCCTTACCTCATCTTTAGTCACAGCAATCTAGATACTGTTTAAACGTCTCCCATTTCGGGTTTATGGGAGAGTCTGAGGGATAGCATAAGGAGGAGTCGCCCTCGTCTTTAAGAAAAAGAGTCCGGACGACCAAGGTTTCGCTGGTTCGCCCATCAAGTTGTGATCCTGGCTGTGATTGCAAGAACCCGACTGGATAGAAGAAATGAACAGTTTGTCTCACGTGTTCTGAGAAAGAGCATAAACTGCAGCACCTCAAATGCTGCCCAGGATGGACACTGAGTAGCCTTGAATGGAGTGAATGCAGTGATGCTCTCCGTAAAGTAAGCCTATAAAAGGGGAGCAGAGTATCAGGGAATATAGTTAATGCGTGTGTTCTTCACATGCGAACGTTGTCTGTAAGAAAATATGCTTCTTTTGATCCGAATTGCACGTATAATATATTGTGGAGGATGCTCTATGCAGTGCACACGTACAGCACTACGTGGTGTCCCCTGAGCGTTAGAACGCTTCTTCAGGAACCCTCAGCTCTGAAAGTGCCCGTAGACTTACAGTATACGAGGAAGTGCGCGAGTAATTAGGCCTTGAGGTCTAAAAATGAATTAAAACTTACCGGTGCTCGGAGGTGAGAGCAGAGAAGCCCGAGCTCATCTTTGCTTTCACATCCAGGCTGCGGCGCCTTCCCAGAATTGGGATAGAAGTCTGCATCCCCCACCTGCAAAAGATGTGAGGAGAAATTCTGCATGCAACCATATCCCATGTGAGAAGTGCAATGCGACTAGTTAGACTTGCGTACTGGTTCGTCTGTTCCGATCCAAAGCCCCGCTGAATGTATGACATCGACGAAGTGAGCATCGCCTGGGCTTAGCTTTCTGCTTGGTGGTACCGTATGGAACAAGAAACCTAGAAGGACGAAATGAGGACCGTGTGACTCACGAAAGATGTTCGACGCCCTCCATTTCTACTACTCTTCAACCTTCTGCAGTTTTCTTCAGATCGCTATTTGACTGCCCCCACTACCTTCTGTGGTGATTTCAACTTGTGGGGAACGAGGCTGCGTAGACACGATTTCACCCTATAGGAACAAAGTAGCGCAGTGATTCTGCTCTTCCGCTCTGCGTGCGTGTGTGGGTGGATGGGACAGAGAAATGTTTCCTAACTGAACTTGATGCACACAATAACGTTATGCGTGGTGAATGACGGTTCTCGTTCACCCAGAACACATAGCAAAACTGCCGAGTACACACGCGTCCATGTACATATGCTGTCATGCGTTTCTTCAAGGACTCAAACTCACCAGCGGGATCGAGTCCGGTGATTCTGCCCAGCATTCCTTTGAGATACCAACCAATCTGAGACACCATCTGCGCTCCGAGACTAAAGCCTATGACGTGGAAGTCTGCGAGTTTCGAGCCCGCAACCTCGACCAGCTGATTTCGTATGAATCGGCCGACGTGAAAACCGACAGGTCTGCAGTTTTTGACGCAGTTGTAATAGAAGGGTGAGGGTCCGGCCAATTTGGACCAGTCAACCAAAATTACGTTGCAGGGAGCTGTAATTGGGTGATACGACAGGTGTCTGGCTCGAGAAAGATCAACAACATATGAAGATGGGACCACCGTGTGTCCTTAAACACACCGTGTCTGGACTTCATTCCTCAAGAGGTGCTCACCTGAGTCCAAGTAAGCATCCTTCATTTTGATGAGGAAGCTTGTCTTGGCTTCGTCGTCATAGCCGTGCACCAGAACCTGTCCCAGGAGATGCGTCATTCACTCCAGTAAGTGGAAATTCAGCGGTTACTGACACGAATACGAAATGTTTCCAAGACCACAAGTAAGTGTATTGAGTGAGTAGGAGTATTTAGGAGCAATTCCTTTCATTTCAGGTCACCTTAGTCAATCTGTCTTTCCTGAAATTGCTCTTCTTTAGCTCTGTTGGGTCGTCAAAGGGTAAAATCTGCTCCTGATGAGGGTTTTGACGAGTGAACAGGAAGAAGCGCACCTCGCTCACGTTCTGAGATGGGGGTCCAGCAGAGTTATCCTGATAAAAAAACACGTGGGCCAGCTTTGGTTCTGCATTTGCATTGGCAAGTGCAAATAATACTTGAGCACATACCTGGTGCGTTGGCCTTGCCAATAGCGTTCGCAGAGTGATGGACACAACGATTATTCTACCAAGAGGGTGGTACGAATTCATGCTGACGTACGTGTGGTGATGACACGCTGACAGCTACAGCCAATGAAGCCTTCTCTAACATGTGGACATGAGCTGGCCTACGATGCACTCTACCTGTACCTGCGTACGCCCCTTTCTTTTATTTAAACATTATTCCTACTACGGACGATTGTGTTGCCTGCACTTAGAACGTTGGGGCAACCTGCACCGATGACGACTGCGTACTGTACAGACAGTACAGTGCTGTGTACGAGTATCATCCCACTTGTTCTTCTTTCTCACACACACCCTTCTAAGCTATCATATCAGCCTTATCACGCTCAACGAAATACTGTCGAATAGTCAAGCTAAGGTAGTCCTCATATCTCAGCACCGCTTGCGAGTATGTACTATTAAGCCGTGATAAGCAACACAAACAACTTTATTTCATACATAGGAACAAGGAAGTGTTGGGTGCACTTTCGCCAGAACAAAAATTACAGCCTAACATGACGTGCTTTTTCTCACTCATCAGGATTCACACAACCACATCCCATCTCTGTAAATGTCAGCGTTCACGTATTGAAGGCAAACGGTGGCAGCGACTGGGAAAGACCCATCTGGTCTAGTTTGTGCAAGAATTCTGTGTCCACTGAGTGAGGCCTGCTCAAATGAGGCTGTTGCTGACTTCTGCCGGTCACCTTTCTGCTGCTCTGGCTCCCCATACGAAATCGGACGGCGTCGCTGTGGAACCCTTGAATGGAGTGATATTTGTGACTGCTTCCGCAAGTGCGCTGTATGTGATGATTCGCCTCCTGCGTCTGACCCTTGTGATGATGCCGAGGCGGAGGCAGGGGCTGAAAGAGAAGCAGCGTCCAATTTTAAAGATATGAAAAATCCTTCTCCTTGGACTCTGGGGTCATGTACGCACGTAGTACATGGGCAATATGATTTATGAACCTTACCAAAATGTGTCGGATACGCTCATATCAAATTTTTATTCAATATGCTAAGAGGGCGTCAAGACATGCTAACAGGAGGTCAGTCTACTGAGCGACCTTCATCGTACGATTGTGCACACGCACCTGGCTCTGGCTCTGTACAGCACTGTGGTGATTGATATACAACAGCGTCACCACACCACAACGAAACAACTCTCAAGATCACTTTTGACGACAAGTCTAAGGATTTGAAAGGTAGCGTGTTACCATTTTTCCATCCATCGGTGACGGGTTTATAGAGGAGTAGGCCCTCAGCCTGGAATGCTGTTGCTGCTGTCCTTGCTGCAGTGCTGAGGCCTTCTCTTTGAGGAAACGGGAGCTGATGGATTCTCCACCCATACCACTAAAAGTAGACGTGCGAAAGAAATAAGCGTTCAGAACGACTGTGTAATGGAGTAGGGTTGATTTTTTTATTCTTGGCCTTACTTGACTTTAGGCTCATGCTTAGGAACGGTCATCGGCTGATCTGTGTCTGACGTTACCGGTTTGACAGGTCCATGTTTCTTCACATTTTCAGGAGGTTCTGAAATAAAAGAATGAAATTAAGCGTTGTCCTTGATGCTGCAACTGCATCGTGCATTGCGGGTGTTCGTGCAAAGGTCCTCACTTTTCTGCTCTTCTCCCTCAAAGAGCCAACTTGCATTGTCAATTAGGTACTGCACGATCTTCGTGTTCTGCACCAGGTTGGACTGGAGGGACGCGTGGCCTGCAGATCCGTTCGGACGACCTATGACAAATTTGTTGCATTATTGAGGCTTCGGGTGCGTTCATGATGGCGGAGTTGGATGACAGATGGGGGGGAAGGGGGGCAGAATCTCCGTAGGCCGTATTTACGCACACATGTGTGACGCATTCATGTGTGACCAAAAAATCCGCCAATGTAAATGAAATCCGAGAAAAAACCTTGACGCGTTTGAAAGGATACCTGAGCTGTTGTTGATTCCATTGAGCTCTGGTGAAGAGTCTGGAGTCTGGCAATAGTCCGAGCCGCCACCGTGGCCTTCTGAGCGGATAATGTTGGGTGACCACACGATGGACAGGTTGCGTGAGGTCATGCCAGTCTCGGAGGAGTGGCGGGACACTCGATGCAAGTGATGAATCAGGTATGACAGGGTCCTGCAAGTAAACAATTCTCCATAGTCCCAGTGCGAACGTACGGAGGCATTTGCATTTCAAGTGGATACGTGCACAGTACTGGCGTACTACAGAACGTACGCATGTTTGGAAAGAAGGTACCACTGTCTGTAATCAGGCGTAGCGGGCCGTGGGGTCAATCAGCACATTTCTTCAAAGCCATACGAAATGCTGCAGTCGTGTCACACAATGCCTACGATTGCCAGCTAAGGTTCAAAACTGGTTTCTGACCAGGAAGAGAGGGCAAATGGAGAAGAGAAGGCTATTCCGAGGCTATCGATCGAAGAATTTGTGTGAATGAGAATTTACGGGGAACCCATACGCATCCACGTACGCGTGCACGCATATGCAAGCACACAGGTGTTGAGTCATCTTCCTTTTGTTAGTGGGTGCAGAGATGAGGGGGAAGAAAAAGTCATTATTCCCCCCCCCCCTCCTTTTCTTCTCACACCTCGATGGCTTGCATTCAATCGAGTGCTTCCCCCCGCCCCCCTGTGGGTATATACGATAGACTCTTGAGGCTTGATGCTCCACCAGCGAAAAATGCACGCACGCATCAAGCGCGAGTGCGTGGAAGGCAGAAAAAAGTTCGTGAGACTGAACAATGCTGAAGAAGATTTTCCCCCAACTTCTCCTCTTCTGGCCTGGCCATGCGTCAGAACAAGGACAGCATTGGATTGTGGGAAGGAGGGGGGGAGGACTGAAGAGCGGTGAAGTCAAGCAAAAAGTCCATCAAGGCTGCTCAGTTTTTTCCAGATCCGCTCACGCTCAGAGGTGCTTGATGTGTTCATCTCGTAGCGGTCACGAAGAGTTGCAGTTAGAGCAACGATACCGCTTGAATCACAGTCGCTCTATCCCTAGCTTACGGCCGTGCGTATGGTGTGCAAGTCCCCCAAATATTTAAAGCATGTAAGGCGCAGTGCCTTCCCACTGATCTCCGGATTGAAGTGGCCCAGAGCTTTAAAACAAGTTTTGGTTTAAGTTACTATGAAAATCCAGCCTTGAAGAAATTTAAGCTTACTTTCACTGATACAGAGAGTCTGCAGAAATGTAGCATCATGTAGTACAGTGCTGAAAAGAAGGGCGTTTACTCTATAATACAGGAAAAGACTTACGAGGTGTCTTTCTTTGCTACATCGGGCAGCAAACCGGCTCATTTGGCACCTCCAGGCACAATGGGCATCTGTCAGTTTAATCAGCATCAAATTGGCCCACTTGGCATCAAAGTGAGTCTCGGGGCATACATTTAGCTCTTTCTGGGCAACTGATAAAACTATTAGCTATGCAAAATTGCATGTTACTGCTGGACAAGTAGAGGATGAGAAAGAGCAGGGGCAGCCACAATATTCCTTCTGCTTCAGGCCAAGTCGCTTGAAGTGTTGGTGGCACGGGGAACTGGGTCCAGAAAAATATGGGCCTGGCCCAGACAATCTGACCCACAGGCTGGTAAAAAATCATCAAGTAATTAAATGATAGTAAACTTTTTAAATATTCCAATTTGGATTATCTGTGCTGTCTGAAAGTTGCAAGTTGGAGAATTGCTGTTTACTTTGCATGTGTTAGGCTAAAAACTAGGGTTAGTGTCACCCTTACCATAAAAAGAGATACCCATTCTGTCTACTCTTCCTGGCCCAAAACAAAGGTATTCTTGCAGTCAGCCCAGGAAGGCCTGGAAATGGCTTTCTTCAGACAGGCTAGGCTCAGTCTTAGTCCTACTTAGCACAGTCCAGGCCCCAAGAAGACCGTCCCACCAGCATTGCTAGTTGCTTGACCTCCAGAGGAACAGTGCAGCCTGAAATGTGCAGGCAAATAAGCATGGGGGAAAAGGCTTCTGTTGATTCACAAGCTAGCTTGCTTAGCAATTTAAGCTAAGGGAGCACATTGAGCTACATTTCCTTCAATCACAGCCGGCTCCTACACTCAGTACATAGTGCTGGCAGCCAGGATGACAATGATTCACCCACAAGCAATTAACCAATTTATGTACTGCATATGAGTTACTCTAATACTAAGTTAGCTATTTTTATGCCAAGAGAGCCAATTTGATACCAAGTGGGCCACAAGGACCCGTTGAGTTAATAGGTGCAAAATAAGCCGTTGTGCTGCCCACTGTCGTCTAAATAAACACCCCCAAAATTCCCACTATTTTAAAATGTGGAAATTTCGTGATCATAGCAAGAAAGCTGATACATCAGACAGGTGCATCAACTAAACAAAGTTTGAGAAAGATCGGTGGCGCCAAAAATGAGCATGACGGCGAAAATTATTCCAAGGTTGACAACGTGAGGCCCGCTAGGAAAGTTCATCGCCCTGATTTGGTTGAAGGCCTTTAAAGGCATTTGAATTGGGCTGGAAAGTGGCAACGAGGACACAAAAAGTTATTAAAATCGATTACAGACAAAAATTCATGATACTGGTGCAAAATGCACCGTGGGCAGGGGGATGTTTAACATACGGAGCGGTATCATCAGGCTTTGTTTATTTAATTGTCTATACAGCATCGTAATTGTTCCATACATTGCCGAACCTTGATTATCTGTAATTACCTCTTTATGACGCATTTTGTGAAAATTGTCCGGTTTGAGCGACTCTTTCGCCACACTGTAGTTTCAAGGGTAAGGAAGGATTTGCCTACTTCAGCCATGGTTGGGTAACACAAACCCTTGGTAAAAGAATATTCTTCTGATTGAAAAACTGCCTTCAGCTTACACTAACAGACAAGAATCTATGGGGAGATTGAGTTACCCTGCAGCTGGGAATCAACTTGTCTGAGTATCCTGGTCCAGGCCTAGGTTCGCTAGAAGGTCGAGGGCTTCCAACGCAATGTCAGTTTTAGGCCTACTAAAACTGCCCGGTGTTGCGACCGTTTGAGATAGGGCATAAGACCACTTGGGTCTAAGTGGCCAGACTCTTACTTCAACGTTCCATCATACCAACCAATCAGACAGTCGCTGGGCTTCACGCTTCGATAGTATTTGTGGTTATCTGCGTATATAGGTTCACGTTAGGTATGTAAAGTAGGGCCAGAGAGTGGACAAATACACTCACGTGGTGCAATCGCCAAAGCGGCACCTTTCCATTGACTTAGCGTGCTGTCCTCAGTACACATATGTTCGCCTAACCACACGTGTACTTTCCCACCCTGGCTTTTTTCCGCCGTTTGACGTCGTTCCCTCCCTATCTCGCAAAAGATTAATGCCTCACAAATTGAATCTGGCCAAAAGCCGTGTGTGCAACTTTCAATCTGCCCCAGAGGCAGGGAAGGCAGGATCGATCTCCAAACCTTTTTCCCGTAGGGGCTGCTACAGAAATTCGTCAATAAAATAGCAACGAGACACTCTCTTTTTTGATATCGAGCAAACCAGTCGCGGACGTAGGTACTCATACGGTAAAAAGGACAGTGTGGACACTCTGATGGATGCTGTTAGTTGTGCAGTCTTAGAAACAAAAAAAGACACATCTTACTTGTTCCGGGCTTGCCCTTGAGGTGTGCAACTACGTACGTACGCACCCAAAGGGGGCAATTCCTACTGCTGTTGATTACATCTGTATCGCTTACCGGTACTGCACCCTTGAAAGGCTGTAGAGTGCCCTGCGGTAGTGATCCAGAGACTCTCTCGAGTCCGAGTTGGTCTCCGAGGCCACAGCAGCCTCTCGTAGCAGCTGATGGGCCTGCCCTGGCACCAGCGGACGCGGCAGCTCTCTGAAGAAAGACTTGACCAGCGCCGACACGCAATGGATGTCCTGAGAGATCCAATCCTCGGACTCCAGGGGATCAGTGGCGGTGCCTTCGTCAAACAGAGCCCTGTGTATAAAATCAGTTTCGTTGTCATTTCGCACTACGGCCTAAAGGCAGGTGGCAAAAGTGAAACTACCTCCCATACGCGAATTACGCTTGTATTCCGGGGAATAAGAGTTGGCGTCTGCCGGGAAAATATAGCCTCTCGAAGGTAGCAATAGGGAAAGTTGGGATAAAAAATGAATTTCCGAAGCCGTAATTACACTTTCTTTGCATGCAAAGTGAAATCCCCTTGACGATGGAAAACGCGGGGCTTGAAAGATGTCATTTTCGTGCTCGGTCAAGCATTGAAAGCTCAAGGAAATCGCTGTATGCACGTATGAAGCAAGATTTTAGTGCCGCTAGTACCTCGTATGCCGCGGATGTGCGGGTGTACGTAGACCAGTGTATACGGGCTGTACATGCACGTACGTGCATATGTGCCTGACAGTGAATTAGCCATGCTGGCTCACATCTAAATCTTCAGCAGACATCCACCTTCAAGTATCGAAACCTGATGTGTGTGTTTACTGTAGTGCCGATGCACCGTACGCGCGCGTACACGCACGCTTAACACACACCCCGTACGTACCCAGTAGGGTTATCGACATATCCGTTCGCCTGTTTCAAAGTTTGGACGCTTCAAAATGAATTTCATACCTGAGCCGCTTGATGTTGGACGTGATTCCAGACACCCTGTAGATGCCATCGGTGAGGCCGTGCCTCTCGATGAACTGCGTGCATCTCACTACAACCTCGGGTACTGCAGAGAAAAAAAAGATTATATTTTACGAAGCATTTGTCATTCTTCATAACTAGAAGAAGCTCCTCTCTTTTCATCCTTACCGCTGTCAACCGGCGATTGCAAAACCACCTCTTCCAGACGCCGACCAAAGATTTTCTTCTTCTGGCCCTCCACTCCTCTGCTGTCCTTGCTCGAAGACCTGTGCACGAGCACAAGAGATAAAGAAGACAACTCTCTTAATGATTTTTCCTACACAGAAGTTGATGCTCTTTTCTTTCTCCCATTTTTCCCACGCGAGCAGTGTTCTCGTGCTCGGCGCCAACCAGGATTGTAGTGTCTACACTAAATATGACTTGCTCTGTTTTTTTTTCCTAGCTGTAACAGATGACGAAGAGAAAAAAGAAGTGTAAAAGAAGTTCTGAGAGGAAGCCAAACTTGCACTCAAGAAGGTGGAGAGGCCGTGGGCATAATTGCCCCCCCCTCTCTCTCTCCTGCTGCCGCCGTGGGCCATTATTGTATCAGTTCATCCACTTGTGTATGCAATTGGGGCCTTTTCTGGGCCCACCGGGTCCTGTCGTGTTGCTCTGTGTGTCAGGGTGGTATTAAAACACCCACACTCCAGCTTCACTCTGATGTGTGGCGAAAAACTCGGTGTGACGACGACAGCTTTTTCTTTCTGTCCAAGTCGACTCTCTTCAATGGCACCCCAGACCCGGATTGTACGAGGAGACAAAACCCCTCGGAGTGGAGGGGGATTGTTTGGGCGAGTCTGGTGTGACATGAAGTAATAACCCCCCTGCCGGGGCATTTGCATTGAATTCAATGGCCGATGGAAGAAGAAGAAGAAAAGGAGGAGGAAGAAGGTGAATCTTCTCCCATACAACATGACGTGACCATAGTCAGTTTGGCCAACAAGGCTGCATATAAAGAGCTTGAGGGTCATCTCTGGCGAGGATTAGCTGTCCTCCCCGCGAAGGTCGCGACGCCAGTTCAAAATTATCTTCAGCCATCAGTTTTCTCACTTCGCCTTACAGCCATTTTTTTAGTGATATCTGGGCGAGTCAAGCGAGATGGCATCAAAAGCAATTATATATTTTTAAAGAACAGATCGTCTTTGCGACGTGAGTCCATGCTGGTGGCACGTAGTACGTGCACTCCTGCGCTCACTTTGATGAGATTGTATGGCGGAATTTATGAGTCCTTGACTGTTCCTGACATTGGCCTTTCTGAACAGTACTGGCACGTACGGATGAATGGGCAAAGGAAATCAGGACGTGGTGGGCCCAAGACGAGCTCTACCATTGTTTCTTTTTTTATTTCTTGATCGCTAATTACGATGTACGCTGATCCAGGATGTGGCGAAGAGGAAAAAGTTTCTCCTTGACACAGTAATGAGAAGGTCGGGTCAGTAACAAACGGGAGTTTATAATTAAACTTACACAAAAACACTCGACGGTCCCGAAATTGTGTAAGAAGAGTTTCGCTCTCGTACGGGATCGCATAATGATTCTTGTTTTAGCCACTAAGAGTTTATCTGTGGGTCAGTAAGTCAAGTCTGTTGGAGGGGATCCGTTAAGACTGAGAAAGGTGATTAAAGAATCAGCGCGCTCTGCCCACGTCAAGATTCATGGGGGATAAGGAGAATGCAGAGAAGCATTATCTTGATCGCTTATTCATGACTCTGTAGCATCAGTGCAACCTCGGCAGTTGGCTGAAGAGACGAGTGCGATGGGCAAAATGATCGAGTGCAGTCTAGGGTACTAAGAAGGACTAATGATGAGCGCACTAATCACGTCGCCCTCAGCATTAAGGGTCGTGCGTTCGAACAAAACGCACCATAAGTTGAGGGGGACAAATTTATGCTCAGCACTCCCATCTTCAAACAAACAGGACCTTTTTAACATCTTTTTTGCATATTCACAGACAGACTTTGGTCACCCACAATGCGTACTACGTAGAAATTTCACAAGCTCGTCAAAAAAAAAAATTAGCAATGATTGACTGGCTGACACAAACATTATTCACCCGAGAGCTGGCAAGCGTACTGAGTCACTTGTCAAAAGGTTTTTCGAGAAAAACGTTCTCTGCTTCATGTAGTCTCCTATGAAAACGACTCCGTAAAGCACTGACTTAGGGCTCGTTGGAAGCAATGCGAAATCTATGTGCGTGCGTGGGAGTTGGTTGAAAGGGGGCGATCCATTAAAGGAGTCGAATAATTCACTGTTGGCGGCAATAACTCAATGATGTCGGATCAGACACCGAATCTCAGTGCAGGACGTACCTATGGCACAGCACATGTGGTCGCAGTTACGTACGCAGGTATGGGCTGTGCGCACATAAATTCTGGGAGCGCAAGGTTGGTGTGTGTGCCGCCAGCGCGGAATGCAGCACTATCCGTGCGGGCAATAAAACTATTCGCCATCACTCGAATAATCACGGTTAAAGCTGTAAAAGTAAAAGGTCTCCAGTGAGCGGACGAGCAAACTCACACATACAAACACACACAGGCCCAGAGTGAGAGTGAGCGGCACAAATTACTCAGTCCCCTTTGTCTGCTTAGTAGTCACGCGCCGTCCAGGAAATGCGAGAAGTCGTACCTTAACCGCCTGTCCTTTACTTCATAAGCCAATGCCATATTCTGCTACTAAAAAAGAGCCTGTTCAGTCCTTGCTATATACCTACACACATATGTGCGTGCTACTCGCGCGTGTGTCAGTACTTGGCTTGACGAATTGCATCTAAAGTGCATGTGTACTTTTCTCGTACCCTATCAGATCCTCTTGTATACTGCATATCAATACACCTCGCCGCGCAATCATCACTGGCCACTTCGGGACACCGATGACGCCACATCCAGCCCCCCCAAAAAAAGAAATCGTCGATGTCGAGATAATGTCAATCGCTCTCTCTCTCGCTCTCTCTATCTCACACACACGTGCACACACAGTCTCTTTGGACAAACTGGACGCAAGTTTTCTCCCGATTGCGCATGCTGGAATTGGCTATAAACAGCCGGAGGCCACAGTTTGCCCTCCTGACGCCGTCTCTAGTAGAAAATGGAGAAAAGGTTCAACCCTCATTCATTTCATCAGCGTGAGAGTAAATTTTCGGAGAATGCAGCGAGGCCACTCATGTCAAATTTGCTTGACTGTAAGAATTTCCTGTGTTGCGACACCCTCAATACTGTAAACGTCGTTCTAATTTCGTACCTGGTTCAATGGCAGCTTGAACGCGGTAGGTACCTACAATGGGGCCCAAAAGTACTGGTGCACCAAACAAAAATTCCAAACAAGCTATCACACGAGCTGTCTCACACTTTAGATATGCCTACTGCTTGCGTCAAAAGTTAGTAGTGTAGAAACGCCAAATGCCTTGAAGCATGAGGAACTTTGTTATTACAATAACGCGGCCAAATCATCGCCAGAAGCCTGTCAATAGTATGCAGAAATTACTCTAAATGTGTTTTGTAAGATGTCAAAAAGGCCAAAGGCCATGCAACAGAGTATTGTCTTGTTCCGTAGGCCATACTTTTGCAACAGCATTTTTCTATCTTGTCTGCTGTTGGCTATGCTATTGAGCAAAAATTGTCCTTACACTTAAAAATATGGTATTTATGCATGAAACCCTCTTCTCCCTAAGTTTTGATGCAAGCAGTGCATACATATAAAGTATGACACTGTATCTGTGTGATATCTTGTTTGAAATCTTCTATGGCATGACATTTCTTCAAAGCCCGACTGTACGAATGTACAGTACTATGAAGGTACAGCGTGGAATGAGAACATGGAACAATGTGAGAATGGTGTGTGTGTGTGTGTGTGTGCGGGGTGGAATTGAAATTTTGCATGCTTGAAGTATTTTCTGGGCCTTTTGTGGATAGGTGAGCAGTTTTTTACCTTCCTTATTTTACCGACGGCCAACAAACAGGCGTTGAGCGCTAGAGTATATAACGTGTTGAAGCGGAGAGAAAAATTAAGGGTGCGCTCTTCTCTGGCATATACACACTGATGATAAATGTGCGTGATGATGCTCTACTACACACGCGCGCACACATCGTGAAGAGTACACTATAGCAGTACTGTACTGCAGTACACCAGGGCACTGTGAGGGGAACAGTGAAGAGCTCCATTTTCATGATGACGCAAGATTAACCTCGAAATGCATCATATCTCACGTGCGTAACCACGTATGAAATGTGCGCGTGCGTGTCTGTTCGCACTTCATTTGGTAGTGTCTAACCTCACCGAAGTGTAACAGGGCTGCACAAACTTGGTAACTCCCCCCCCCCCCAATTGTAGCTGCAGCCATTGGCAGACTTTGCATTCAAAAAAGGATCTGCGACAGCGCACACTTAGCACGTCGCACGTAGTCCGACAACTTTACCTCTGGAACTTGCTCTTGAGTAGGAGTGCCAATTTATTCCTCGTCGAGGTGGGCGACGCCTCCACCCCGGAGGAGGAAGTAGTGGAAGAAATCGTGGCGGATTTTTCAGCAGCGCTGTTTGCCGACCTGGCAGCGCTGGTGGGGATGGCGGGCAAGACCCTCTTGGACCTGCCATTGACGCCAAAGCCCAGGCTCGTGAATGGCCTGACGTTGCTGCTGCCACTGCTGCTGCTGCCGCCATTGGCTGGGGGCGAAGATGACGGAGAGGAGGATGACGTCTCTGGCAACTTCCGCGGTGAGGGTTGCGAGGGCCGCTGGGGAGATCCCGCCTGGATACCACTATCGCCGCTGGTGGAACTTGAACTGCAATAGGGTGCAAGTAATTGCAAATCTGCTCTGCATCTACCATGAGAATAGCTGTCTAGCACTGATACAAAAGGAAGACAAAAGTCACTGTCATGACATCGTCGAGAACTCCCGTGAGTTCATCTTAGGCGGGATTCAGAGTGCAGTGGGTTGAATTGTTACGGCGTCTTCCATTGTACCGATCTGCATGCAGTTAGTTATAGCGTATTGCAGTAACGACGAACGGTATCCTGTGCACTCGTACGTGTTCAGGCTCTAGCGAAGGCAATATTCATCGATCAACACATTAACAGCAGGTAGGAGGACCCAGAAAAAGTGTTACACCCTCAAAGCTCTTCCCCTTCGCGTACAGACGTACGTACGTGTATGGACACAGTCCTTCTACTGTGTGGATCCACTGTACGTGCAAGGAATTCTCCCCTCTAATGAAACAATCGCGGTGATTTCAACGCGCGCATGCTGTCTCCCGCCCCTCCAAATTTCTCCTTCCTCGCCTCCCATACAAAAATCCCCCTCCCCCGACCTCGATCCCTTGTTCACTCACCCATTGTTGTCTGACGCGTCCCCGCCCTCCGCTTGCTTCGTCTTCTTCCGGATCAGCTGCTGCTTCTCTTTGTTGTTGGCGTTATTATTGTTGTTGTGGCTATTTAGTGCCCGATGCCCATTGAGTGAGGCTCCCCTCATCATGTACATTCGCTTGAGCTCAGCTGAGGCTTCATCACTGAGCGTGTGGTGCCTCTGTTGCCGTCTCCTTCTCAGAGCAGCCCGTTGAGGTTGTTGATCTGCCTGCAGTGGATGGTGCCTGTGAGGACCTGGAGGGTGCGGCGCGTGCTGATGGTGGTGCAGGAGGGAGGCATGGCGTTGGAGGTCTCCTCTTGAGTTATGCTGAAAAGGGTTGGTGGGACGTGCATTAGGAGCATTTCAGAGCATGGCTCCTGTGTCATGTGCTCAGCGGTGCCATGACATTTGGGAGCTGTTGTCCCCCGGCAATGAAATCTGCCATACATCTACACCTCTTTAGGCAGTTGTGTCTGGTTCACACGCAGTCCTTTGTCTTTTCGAGTGTGCTACCAAGCTAATCAGTTGTCATTATCTTTTTAGCGCGCCATCTGTGTACCTACTTTGAGCAGCATCCTATGAACCACAGGTGCTGATCCTTCTGGCATTTTTCTACTTCAAGCACTGCATACTTAGCATTAAATGCCTCGTTAAAAATTGCAGCTATGCAATGCCTGCGGTAGAAGGACCAAAGACCAGCTGGTGAATTTTCAAGTGTTATTAGCTCGAGCACCAGGTTTTAAGTTTACTTAAACACAATCGAGGAATGCCCAATAACTCACACTGAAATGGCTCGTTGACGAGTGGAGACAGGAACATGAGACCGCTGTATTGAGGGAGGTGCTGCCACTGGACGACGGGATTCCGTCGCTGCGCCTCAAGGCGCCGTTGGTGGTCGTGGGGCCGCCGATGAAGAACAGAGGGCTGAAATGCAAAAAAGGAAACCAGTTTGCATTCATTGACTCTAGCTCAATTAGCAAGGGCAACTGAAATATTCACTTCTTATTGCAAAAACCTTCTTCTGGGACTCTTCTGCGCTAATATGGGAAAAGACCTCCCACCAGCACTCCAGTGTTAATTACTTCCACGGAGAGACGGAGGACGTGAGACACAGATTGCGCTATGCAGTATGAGGAGGGGGGTGCTAATTCCAGGTTTAACTATGATAATGAAGTCGATAACTCTCGCACTGGCTCAATAAACCCCGGTGCTCTCTCCTCACTGCCTACCTGCCTCATCCACTGTGCTGTGCACGTTTGCCCACATACAAAGTACTGAATGCACGAAGTCCCTTCTTCGTGTCAGCTAATTTTTACTGCTGGGAAATCGTACGCAGTTCTAAACGTCTACGTACTCGAGTGGGGCACACAATTTTTTGAATTAGTGAAAGTTCGAAACGATCTAAAAAAAAAAAAAGGCAGCAATCATCAATGCAATGCTAGCTGACCACCCGGAAGCCACAGCAAGAGAAGGGGGGAGTGAACTCTGCCTTACAACGTGAACAGTGATACTGCAAAAATTAAAGTACAGCGGATTCTCGATATGACGACAAGGAAATTGTCGTCATATGGAGTAAAAGATAGAACATGGACAGCAATTGGGTCAGCAGGGAGTGGAAGAAGAGTCCATTTGCTGCCCAGAAGTTTCGTTATATCGAGAAATTCCCTGTAATTGAGCGTGTATGCACCTGAAAGCCCACTGCAAGTGTTGCTTGTGTCTGGTGGAGAAGCCCCGGGGCTTCACCGACGCAGTAGTGGTATTCGTACATTCGTACCAATTAGCCACCAAGCTGTCCATAGTTCCGATCACCCAAACGAGAGCGAATTACTTCTTGCCTCCGAGCAAAGTAGGGGAAAACCAGGAAACAGAAGAGAAACCGGAGCCGAGTATAAAATGCCACAACGTATCTGAGACAAAAAAAAAGACACCACGACGATGATGGTGATCGGCGTCCTCATCAGGAAATCATCAGCTGACAGATTATGGGGAAGAAAATTCAGTAGACAAACTCGGCGAGAAGCTAAGGAGTCACTCTTGCCTATGAATCATTACTTGGAAGATGTGGGAATGCCGGAGGAACAGGAAGAGGCTGAGGGCAACATGTAGAAGGTACGTACGTACACTTAGACGCTTGAGACCGTAGACAAGATAGCACGTGAGGAGTCCGCATACTGACGCACGCACACATCTGTCAGAGCCTCCAGGCTTGATTTCTCCAGCCAAAAATTAAACTTTTATCCTCGTCCGTTTTACTCTGCTGGGGCCAAAAACGAGATAGAGAAACGGAGTTCGTGAACAGCGGAAATTATCACCCACTCATAAAGGCAAGTTATAGGCACTATGGAGTACGTAGAGTATGCATGGTACGTACGTATGTAGTGTACGTCGAGAACATAACGGCCATTCATTCAGATGATGACGTGCAGGGCAACGTACGTAGTCGCTACGCGCCTGAACTGTATTGGGCGCACTCAGAAAGAATAATGGGATTCAGTTAAATGCTTCGCATTAAAGCCACTGACACGCACGCACATGGTTGATGGCATCATGGGAGAGGTGAGCGCGTCGATCCCCCCCCCCTTCACTGGAGAGAGATGGAGAGCTCGGACTAGGGGTACAACGCGATGAAAATTTTTCAGGGTTTACAGTGCAGCAACCTCACAGGTACGAGCCTGCCTGCCTACTTTTGCCGCGAAACTTTGGCGCCGTGCAAGTACGACTTGATCTGCCCGACGTAGGCAGACGGACTTGGAAGGAGCAGTCGGGGTTGAACTTCTTGTGCTGCCTCCCAAGGTCGATGGCGGATATAATTAATTTTTCTCTCCACTGCCTTGGAAGAATGAAAGCTGTGAAAAACGTGATTGGAAAATTGACTTTGAGAGATCGCTTGACAGAAATAATTCCTTCCGCCAAGGATCACTAGATGATGGTGATGCCAATGCATTAGGAAGCGTTGAAGAAATGCAAGAAAGGCTTGGATTCGCCGCAATTTTGTGATGATGGCAGTCGAGGTGACCTTGAATCACTGTGGCTTCATTTCTTTTTTATTAATCGCTTGTCACTGTGCTCTTGCCTCACAATGTGTAATTGAGTCACTCTTCGTGTGTGGGATCGTGCCGATATCTTGGTTTCTTTCGGAAGTGAGCGCGAGTTTCGAAATTACTCTCGGTTTCGCCTCCTTTTCCGGCATCACAAGAGGCATTTTTTTTCTTTCTTTCTTATTGCCACGCTCTGATGGACTCGACTGCGCTCTTGCCCAACCTCTGCCACTCCGGAATATGCGCGCGTTATAAAATGGGTACACGTAAAATTTTTACAGCTCGCACTGAAGAGAGAAATTTAGGCGGATTCTATTGTACTTTCAAAGTGGCACTTGTTGCTTGCACGCCGGATGTTAATCTCATCCGCAAGGATGAAATTCCCGACTGTGAGAGTCCTTTCTTCCTGGCGTCAGAGCGACATGTCAGAAAGTTTTTCCTGCTAGCATTTCTTTGCCGTCTTTCAACCAAATTTACTGCAATCTCAGTGAAGGGGGGTTCTCTGGAAGCTGTGTTATTACACATACATAGCTGCATGTCGCTCTAGGGAAGTTTGGCAAACGGCTGGCCAAGGCGCAGCGTCGGCCGGAGAGGAATTTGCGCGCAAATTGACATGCTGCTTTAAATTGGCGTATACATGCACCGTCCTCTCACTCTCTCTCGCTCTTGCCCAAATTTCTAGGGGTAATTTGGTGCATTTCGTGCGTAAATTAGCGCCCAAGCTGCCAACATTTTTGTCAGGATGACACGGTGATGAATGAGCATTAGCGCCATCTATCTCTATCAAATGAATTTGACGCACAAATGACTCTGACCTCTATGCCCCGATCGATAAATAAATTGTGTGGTAAACTGACTGGACTGACGCAGCTGAATGAAGTCCGATGTCAGCACTGTTTGTGCCCAACTTGCGTAGTCTTTGGGTAAAAATAAGCGTGACTCACCTTTCTCTCCATTCAGTCATGGCGTGAGGAAAGGGTTCGTATTCCACTGGGAAGGCTAGAAAGCCCGTGGAGGACGCCAGCAGGGAAGGTTGGCGGGTCAGAAGGAGCGGATGAGGCTGTAAAAGAAAATGGGGGTGAGGCTCACATTTTGTTAGGCAAATCTTGGATGCTTTGGATGGCAGTGAGAGTTGGAGAAAAATGTTCCATGACGGGGCGCATTTCTTGGCAGCACGAGGCTGGTTTCATCATGAAAAATACGAGAGATGCAGTGCTGTCTTCACGGTTGCTTGCCAAGGAGCACTTTTTTTTTCACTGTGGTCGTCTCAGCTGCATCAAGCCTGACGTTTTGGGCATTTTATTGGGCGCTCAAACCTGCCTTGGGCAGAAAAAAAAGAGTTGCGTGCTCGTCCGTCGTCGACGCTACTGACACGACGACGTACGACTAAGCTGAAACGCCTTTTTTTGTACGGCACCTACGTTATATCGATATTCTCCGGATCCCAGTCCAGGCAAGTGACTGTGAGACAAGTGATACCAAGGCCCTCCGCCGCCGCCGCCGCCGCCGCCTCCGCCTCCGCCTCCGCCTCCGCCGCCGCCTCCGCCTCCTGCTCCTCCTCCATTAGAGGACCCCCTTCTTGGATCTCCTCTCAAAGTGTGTCGTCCGCCGCTCATCTCGGTGTGCGTCAAAATGCGTCAGGGCCTCGTCATCACCGATTCAGCACTCATTGGCCGACCGCGAATGCTGACTGTGGGCATCTTAACGCTATCTCCGCTCTACTCGCTCCTTACGCACGAGTAAAGTTAACGAGTTTCCACTCAACCACAGAGACTGCGCGCACTTTTTGAGCCGAGATTGAGGGAGAGATCAAGAAAGAGGCTTGACCTGATCTCGCTAACAGAGATTGACAGGAGAGGAGCACATGCGTACTCGGGGACCTGAGCCTTCCTCTGAGATTTCTGCACTTATCTGCCTTCATCACATTAAGACATCACTGCCCTGTTCTCTCTCTCCTGCTCCGTCGTCCACCACCAAAAATGCGTGAGTGCGTGCGTGCGTGCGTACGCACGTTGCAGATGGGCACAAGTATGTGGAAGTGAGCGCCACCCAAAAAGTCAGCACTTTCATGAAAGTTCTTTAGTAGTTTCTCTTTCTTCTCTCTGGCATCACTGTTGTTCGCATGTCCCGCAAGTCGGGGCGGTTTCGGGACAGCTAAGACACGACTTTTTTCTTCTTATTTCTTCCTGCTGAGAGCGCGCTCTAAGTACGTCAGTCCTTGGAGACGGCCAACGCCAGACTGACTGAGTTTTGGTCGCGCTTCTTTGGCGCGTGCTCGCTCGCCCGCGTCCGTGGACTCACACGCACACACGGTCATGATAGGAGGAACCGACAAGGGTGTGTTTGATTCTCTCGGGGCACTACAATTTGCAGTGTGTACATTGTGGCACTGGCAAAAAATGTGCCACCAGCTCCCCTTTTTTTGCAACATCTTAACCCAATAAGCAGCGCTGTCTGAGACCGGGCGCATGATACCTGGATCTCGAGATCAGGGACCCATTTATACTAGCACACGAGTAAGTGTAAAATGCTGTTCAAACCTGTAATCCTTTCGTGTATGAGGACTAAAAAACGATGAGTGTGCATAGTAAAGAATTGCGTGCAAAGGGTTTCACCTTGAAAACAAAAGATTTTTAGGTGATGGGATAATGGCGAGGCAAATAATTGTGTGTACTAGGTACAATTACGCCTTGAACATAATGTGGCAACATCTTTTCCTCAAGTTGTGGAGTTTGATGGTAACTCTCTTGGTAACATACTTGCATACTTTATGTACGGGCTGCACCATACTTAGCTTCCTGTAGAAATGTGTATTTATCCCAAAAAATCACGCATATACATATGAGGAGTAGGTTTTGCTATGAATCGAAGCACCGTTGTGTTGATAGTAATGTTTATCGAACCATTTTGTCAAAAAAATTTCAGACCCGTGTACAACAGCAAAATGTGAGCACTAGTCAAGACAGCTCTCACCGATCCGTCAATGAAATGGAGGAGGTGGCAAGACGTGCAGTAGAATCAGTTGCACGCACTCCGATTTTCCAGCAAAATAAGCACAGAGCATAAAATGCTATCCCAAAAATAAAGCACTGACATTTAAATATGATTCTCACACAACACTTTCTTATCTAAATGGCTGAAAAGAGTTCACACAAGTGAAGCTTTCAATCTCTCCTCCTCTTCATTCATGATCTTTTCTTTAAGAATTCAACTACAGTTACTGAGAAAGAACCAAGCAGTCATAGAGTTGCCAGTAGAGTTCAGCTCCACCTAGCGTCAGTCAACGCATCCACAATGAATCTTAAGAAGCTTTACCGCAGTTAAAGCGTCAAACTTCTACTTGCTGCTGAAATTGCTCTTCCTTCAGTGGCACATGTTTCATCAGTGCCGGAAGCAGTTGATGCAGCACACACAATTGAGTAGTCAATTATGTACTGTACTGACCATAAGCGCTAACTTATGTTGCATTTTAGAAGTTGGTTGATGATATTTTTTGGTTCAATTCTGATGCAAACATGCATGCAAATGTGCTTAATCTTGGGGTGTAACTTTGAGCAAAAAAATTGGCCACAATCCAGACTATGACAACAAAAAAACAAAAGCAAGAACAACCCTATGTGGGCCGTTGGCGGTAAAATATACAACACCATGGCCAAGTCACTTCATGGCGATATGAAAAAGGCCATTGCGGCCATCCGAAAGACTTGCCACACGGTCAAGGACATCAGCGAGAGGCTGAAAACGCCTGCAGACACCGCTTATGTGATCTCAATTACCTGGACTTGTCTGTGTGGTCCGTATTAAAGGCCAATGCTTGCTCCATGCGACTTGACCTTGGTGAAGAAGCTGGAGACCTGAAAGAAGAACATTACAGCCGATTACATTTTTTTAAAAAAACCGGGTGCTAGCTTGATCAAGAGGCTGCGGGCCGTCATAGATGCAGGTGGTGGCCATATTGATGGAATTCGTGATGCTCTTGACGACCATGTAGGCACTGATGATGATTCAGACTAGTTCATGCAAATCTCTGGTCTCCTCGTGCTTTTTGAATTCTTCAAACACTCCGGTGATTATTTGTCATCCAGCAGCGATAAAGCCATTCATGGTTATACTCAAGTAGGCGCTACTTTTGGTCAGTGCTATGTGCACGAACACTGCATTATGGGAGATTTCAATGCTCCTTGACTCATCGTCCTATCCTTAGTGCTAAAGCAGCAAAGAGCTGAGAGCTGAATTATGGGACTCACGTGGCTGAAGCACCAGCACGCGAGCCTTGACCGACCGAGACTAATATTTGCGAAAAATGAGACACACACGCGAAACGAGGCTTTTCTTCTTTGGACTGAGCTAGCCAGCAAAAGGAGCTATTTTTCTCCCATGGCCAAAGCGGGGTTTCTTTTCAGTCATAGTTGAATTTTATTAATTTCACGCACGCGTGAGGAATAGCAATATGTTACATCGGTTTGGTTAGGCGGAGTACGTACGTACGTACGTGCATATGTACTTACGTACATACACGTACGCTACGTACGTTCGTACGTGTGATTGCAGCATAGGCCTCATGGACGAGCTCAGAAGGGGAAGTCGATCGTCTACGGTCTTATCCAGCCAGCTCGATCAAGCGAGTAGTGGAGCAGCTGGATGCAATCATGGAAACTTGTCCCTGCCCTGTGTGTAGGAAAGATGCCCAAAAGATGACAGATCGTCGGACCACGATGACGTATCTTGAGCGGGGAGCAGCCCGGTGGCCCGGTGGCCCGGGGACCCGGTGGTCGTGAGCTGAGTGGATCTCTCGTTTCTTTTTTTGGCCACTCAAGCAATTTTCCACATGACCGCTGTAACTGACTTTTCAATGAAGGGAAGACATGCAGACTGATCTGGCTGCAGTTTTTTATTTGACTTTGGAAGCCCAATGCCTGACATTTCTCATCGCTATACAGAACGAAAACTTGACAGTGCCAAGTGTTCTTGGTCATGGAAGACACAGTACGTACATTCAACAAGTCTCGTGTCCACTTAATAGTAAGTGCATGTTCGTCGTCTAGGTATAGGACTGAGGTAATCAGAACAGAGAGCGACATCGACGCGTGCCTGTTAAAAAATGAAGGAAAAAATAAAAAACAAATGAGCAAACGAGCTGCGCCGGCAAAAAAATCCCTTTGTGCATTTGCGTCACTGCAGTGGATGACTGGGCCTCTGGCAGGCCTCCTTCTGACTCCTGCCGATTAAGACAGTCTGGGAAATGACACGCCGCGTCGAATTCGGGACCGTGAGGTGAATAACAATAGGTACATACGTGGAGGCAGCAGTCGCACTGACGAAGAGTAAGTAAGCACGTGCCTGGACTACATGCGTCTACAGGAGCAGGTACGTTGCAGGCATGCGCCACAGCGAGTGAGTGAACAACTGTACGCACTGCGAACGCGTCGGTGTCACTACTGTGCTTGCAGTCGGTGTTCTCGTAATTGTCGAAACTGATGGAAAAACACCACTGCTGTACGTAGAGCTCACAAGTAAGGTCAATCAAGTAGGGCAATCTTTGTCTGCAAGCTGAACTTAAGTCGACTGCACTGCCAGCGAAAAAGTGAAAACAGGAGCCGAAGAAATTGATTGAACACTTTGTCCTCCGCTTGTGTGCGTGCGTGTGTGAGTTGGAGGAAGAAAAAAAGCCGCTACAGTCGCCTTGAGCAGCTTCTCGTACCTCTGTCAAGACCAGGCATAAGAAGGCAGCTATAAAAAGTACAATGAGATACCCGCAGTCGCCCTTCGGGAGGCCCTCGGGACGTGGAAATTTCCGAATATTACCCTATTGTATCGATGGTGGTGAAATCTAGTCACTCTGGCAAATTGATCGGAAAAAGAGGACAGTTTGTGCGTCTGACACAATAAGCTCGGACTCTTCTTCTGGAGTTTTTTCACCGTCGACAGCATCATCATTAATCCCGAGCAATTGACGCAATCCTTGCGTTTCGAATTGCGCTCACAGAGTTTATGACCCAGCGTACGCACGTGCACTTGCGAAACTGACGCAACGATTGACAAAAGGTGAGGGAGAAAATGAGGAAAAGTTCCCACCTGCACTAACATATCTTAACCCCTGGTGCACTCAAGGAGCTAAGGAGAGATGAAGCAGACACCAGTTCTCTGTCGTCATATTTTTGCCCGCAGAAGTAAGCGACATTGGGCAAAAAAATGGCATGGAAAAGGAGAGAAACAAATCCACGCCACTCTTCATGGAATCTGATCTCTGGAGCTGCCTTTATGTACACGTGTATTCAAGATATGCATATAAGTAAGCCAACGACAACAGCAGAATGCAACTCCGGTTGGAAGAATATCTGAGGGGATCGTTAAATGTTGCTATACAGGTCCCATCAAAAATTTATCAAGCTCTCCACATACGTACGTATACTTGTTTAAACCCTGTTCTGCTCTTCACCTGCAAAACAGTACAGTGAACATTATGCAAATGATGCATGGCGTAGCACACATCCACAACAGGCCTTTTTATTAATGTTCTTGCCTAGGCCTGCGTGGTTATGTGCCAAACACTCCGATCTCTCAGTCTCTCAGCCATCAGTCATCACTCGTCACATTTTTAATCGCCCATTGTTTTTCGTCCGCCCCATCTGTTTTCCCTAAAGACTTTTTGTGACTGAGTGGATGAGGAAGACTTATCACAGGGATCAGAAAAGCATAGAGGATTAACTTAA
>JAAUXU010069847.1_pt1 | contig 58273 bp, 54 predicted proteins | sample 7278151 | NCBI WGS metagenome assembly JAAUXU01 (sample SAMN14350113, study PRJNA611818) | marine sediment metagenome | isolation source: surface marine sediment (1.8m) | place: French Polynesia: Moorea | collected 2018-08
AACTTTTGGGCGCAGGGACGACGACGCCACTCGGGGGGGGGGGGGTGAGGCTGGAGTTGGAGCGAAGATTCAGAGTCATGCAGATTTTATGAGCTCCACTTCGTACATCACCCGCGATCCTCATGCAGGTATGTATTTCACAGAAGTAATATGGGAGAGAGAGAAAAGGCTAAGTGAGAGAGGATTCATGCTTGATAAAGCAGAATGAGGGGGGAAAGCAAAAAAACCCTCATAGTTTCTCGAAAATCGACGCATCTTTTTCCGTGTCTCCTTCGTGCCAGATATCGTGTGAGTCCCCAAGAATGGGCAGCGTGCGCGGCACGAGTCTTCCTTTTGGTGCACACGCGCCCCTTGGTGCTGTACATGGGTTTATGGATGTAGGGAAGCTCCTTTTCTTCCCCCCATTTGTTTTGCATCATTACACCTAGGTGAATTTTGAGCAGGAGCTGGAGGAGGAGGAAACTTTGTGGTTAAATGATACGTTTAGATGTCGTACTAAATGTTGCTGGAATCAGTGTAGTACACGCGCTCAAGCTCAAGACTCAGTCAAACACTTTTATCTAAGCAGTGCCCGGGTTGACTTAAGCTCGTTGAGTCAAAAAAAGTAGCCACTGTCACACACGTCCTCAGGGAGAACAGTGTAACATCTTTTAATGCTCGAGCGAGATTATGTTGCTGATAGATGGGTCCTTTTTTTGACACACACACAGTAGCAGGAAGAAGAGATTAAATATGAGAGGTCGTCATTGTATTCGCCCTCACATATGCACACATGTCTCACACACACGTAGGGAGAGAGAGAGAACAACAGCTCCAGCAACAGCTATGGAATTTTCAGCACAATGGTTGTGCCCAATAATAACAATGCTCGTGCAGTCTCGTTCTCTCTCTGCACTGTACACACACACTGAACACTTCTCTCACACAGAAGAGGGATTAAGAACTTGATTCATAACGCATCATTGAAGCAGCCGCTCTATGACAACGATTTTTATCAACTTCCTTTCAACGGCCAAGTCCTGAGCAAGCCGAATCTTTAGGTGAAACACATTTGGCTCCATCAGTAGCCTCATATATCCTTTTTATCGTTTCTCTACCACGTCAAGTTGAGGATCAATGGCATCTTGCAATCGTTGCTTCACTTGAAAAGGAGGGTGTATTTATGCGTTAAAAAAAATACTTGGTGTGCAGTACCAATGCTTGTTGTGAAATAAAATTACTCACAGTATGGTCAGATGAGGGATATATTTATACGTGCGGTACCATTGCTTCCTGTGAAGTACAATTACCAGACCTAACTTACTCGCTAGTCTATTGCGCAGTAAGAAAATGTACTGTGCAACGAATATCATCCACACCTTTTACCATACAGTTTGAAGAGCATCTGTTTCGTGAATAATTTTACTGCGCAGCAAGTAACTTTACTGGTACGACTAATATCTCATTTAAAAACGCCACGAGGTCGGACGGTTATAATATCGTCACGTTATAACACTTAGATATAATATACAACTCTGATATCCGTCGCCTTCAATTCCGCACAGGCACGACTGTGAGTTAAGACTGCATAAGAATGTGTCTAACATTCCGTGAGTTCAACATGGGCGCAACTGTTCGTTAAACTTTTTTAGAAGAATCTGTTCTGCATCTTGCACAGGCCAGCCACAAGTGCTTTATCGATGATTTTTTATATAAAAACATGTGCAGAACGTGTCAACAGTTGGTCGCCACCTTTTGTGGCCCGAATTCACCTAAAATTCCGTCGTCGACGCAGTTGTTCTTACGTAGGACAAGGAGGCCCCCTTCAGTTCCTTCTTTTAAGGCAGCCACCCTGAAAAGAGGGAAAGAGAAGCCGAGAAGGGGATTAAACTCATTCTCATTTTTCTTTGTGGAGAATCCAGAGGGAAAGAAAAGGAAAGAAAAAACCGTGCGTCTTCTGGCTCCAGTCGGTCATGCTCGCGGAAGACGTTTCCCCCCCCCCCCCCTCTCCGACTTCTGGTGGTCCCAGAGCGTTTTATACGGGAAATCATGATGCTGGATGCACTTTCGAGTCCGCCGAGCAGCTGTTATCGGTGGAACTCTTATCTGCTGGGTGGCGAGTGCAATTTCTGGGGCTTTTTTGGCGTGTTTCTGGCCTTGGCTTTACCGCAGTCGACTGCAGACTCTATCCCAGTGAAGATCTCGCTCTCACTCCCTCCTCCATCATCGCAACGTCCCACATGCATAATTTTTCTCCTGTCAAACAAGAACTCAGATTACTACGGAGGCCAGAAATGAGAAGAAACTGCTGCTTCCCTGATTATGACACTTCTGTCTTAAGAAAGAAAATCGAGGAATGAAAAATTTTTGCACATGTCTGGGCAAAATAAATCGAGGTTGTTCCAACGTGCAGAAAAAAGTCAGTCTGACAGTTATACAGTAGAAACCTAACATGACCTTGCCTCGCTCATAACGATTAACAACATAAGAAACACAGCAGTTCTTAAGCGATGTATCCGTCAGAAGGCGAAGAAACGTGACCTTTGGGGGGTTGACCGACAAAAAGTGGTGTCCGGAATAATCATCATAATGCGACTCTGTCAAGAAATTTAAGACAGAGCTAATTAACCTTGTCATTAGTGTTTTTTCAGCTTAAACCGCCAGAGAAAGGGTGAAATTTGCGCCGGAATCGTAGGTAGTAACTAACAGTGAAGGACATCTCAGTCGAGTCGTTGTCTGGCCCAAATCGAATGCTGACTGAGGCCACTGTACTTGAATGCACAATGAGTCACGGACGGGGATGGAAGTGATTGCAGTGGAGAGCAAGATTGCGTTGCTTAAGCATGTATGCAAAATAGGAGAACTTTGGTGCAGACAGTTCAATTAGCTAAAGAGCTCTCGACGCTGTCAACTTTCCTGTTGGTTGAGTGTGGCAACTCTTTGCATCGGAACACGCGCGCTGCTGTGCTCAAGATGAGAAAATGAACGCCCTTTATTTCTGTCTCCTGGATCTGCCACTGGGAGGCCATAAATTACGAAAACTGCGCTTAAGCGGCAACACAGAGGGGGTTTAGCCGTGGATGGGGCCATCGATGACACACACCACGCACACGGCGAGAGCGAGGGTCGACGTCAACGTATCGATCGCCAAGTTTGGAAAAAAAACCTGTGTGTAACTCGTTGGTTTCATTTGGGGTGGGCGGGACGTGGTTCAGCGTCGACAAGAGCAGTCTGGCGGGCAAGGAGTGGCGGTCAGGCGTCGTTCAGCTGTCCCATGGAGATGTTGAAGGTGGCGTTGATGGAGATGTAGCAGAAGGTGGCGTTGGAGTGGACGACAGGCCGAGTTGCCAGTCTGCACAGGGCTGTAAACCGACAATACATGTATGCCCTAAAAGTTGCCCCAAGTAAACGGTCCGAATGTGTCCTCGTTGGAAGAAGTGGATGGACGAGGAGAGAGATTTTTCAAGTGAGAAATTAGCATAAGGGTCCTCCTCTTATTGCAGCTACTCTATCTACTCATCCAGATTAGATCTAGAAAATTGCTGCTGAATAATTAGTACTTGAGGACTCGCCCACGCGAAATAAAATCCTGAATGGCAACTCTGGCCAACTTTTGACGCGGCAACGGAGTCTTCACGAGCCATTTGGGGAGAAGACAAAGACAGAAAAAGAAGAAGACTTTTTCCAGGTGTGACCAATCGCTAATCAAGAGAGCAGCATTACCTGTCTGTCATTTCCAGGGACGATTTATTGGCTCTCCGGACCCTTTTTTTTCTTCCAACCTCTTCAAGGGTTTAATTGCCTCCTTTTTAGACACTGTGTCTAATCCGGCGATTTGCATGCTAGGAAAAATATTTTTCAGGCGTCGTAAAAGCATAACTTGAGAACCTTTTTTTTGAAGGAAAAAGAAACACATTAGTCCTGATTTGTTGCTACCACACCTTTAGTGAGCGTCGAAAATTCAAAGTTGCTGGAAATCCGATCACTCCAATTTTTCTGGCTCACGTCTCTCTCTCGTTGCTACTCATGGATCTTCTTCTTCCTGCTCCTCCTCCCCTCCCCCACGGTGGTGTTGAAGTGTGCTCACCACGTCGTGCACTGCGCGGCCGCCGCTGCCGCCGCCGCCGCCGCAGCAGCAGCAGCCGGCAGTGCAGTGGTGAGCAGTGCAGCACTTCCTGGATGATATTCGAACCCATTCAGATTGTGGCGATTGGAAGAGATTAGCACACATTATGCCAGCTAATTCACCATCACGCACGAGCTTCGCCCTCCCTCACAGCTACTTTGTAGTGTTAAAGAAGGATTCGAATGAGATTCGAATCTTTGTGTAAGATTCGGGGTCGTAGTGGGAAGAACTTCGCTAAAAGTTCCGATCTCAAGTCGCAGATTCGAATCTGATGATGGTCATGTCAGTACTGAACAACTCTGCCAGGAGCAGTTTCGGAATACTTTGGACGGTTTCGGAAGAGAAGTCAATTTTGACTCACTATCAGTATTTCGTCAATGTCCAGTGATGAAGATTCGATTTGGGTGACACTCGAATCAGACTCACGTCCTAAAAAATGTCCCTAGCTTCAGAGATTCGACACACTCATTTTACTCGATTCAGATTCAGGATCTGCCCTTTAGTGATTGGACCCTGCACTAGCATTTTGCATTATTCGCAGGTTTTGATGTGTGAAAAGGTCCCGATTTTTATTTTTATTTTATTTGACTGACCTCTTGTGCTGTCCAGAAATTGGCTGGGGTCTGGGACTGACACGTGAACACCGCAGGGGGTCTTGGGGGATAGAGAGATTTTTTGACCATTGTGCTGGAAGTTTAGTGGAGAGCTTCAGCTTGGTGCGACTGAATTACCTAAAAAGTTCTGTTACTATCCGGAGAGCCCCGAACTCTCCGGGTGAAATGTCGGCCTCGGGGAGCTCTCGTCATTCAAACAGAGAATCTGAAGAGACTTCGTGAATAGGTTGATGGTTGGAAAATCTGCTTCAAATGTTGTAAAAAATAAGCTTTTGGGCAGCATTGGGCATAGCAGTCACTACCTTGGACCTGTGTTGATGTAGGCTTTACATCGAAGTTGGGTAGCTGCAACGTCCGCGAAAGTTTCTTCTTACTTTCTCACAGCACCGAAAGTCTGTCTGTGTCTGCTCCTGTTTATTGCCGGATAAGATGAGGCAAATAGAATACGAGTGAGTCAGTGTCCGGGCATGTATGGGATGTGATCGAAACCGAGCAACTGTGTGTGTGTGTGTGACTTATACATGGAGTGCTAAAGTCACCCACTATAAAACGCTCACCCTCGTCTGGAGCCACCAATTGCAGTCATTGTGTACGGTAAATAAAGGGCGCGCACACAATCAATCAGTCGAGTCCTTTTTCTTCGGGAAAGCAGTCTGAGGGAGACTCCTTCTACCTCCCCAGTGCGGACTGCGTCAGGACGGACATGTTTAAGACAAGCCAGGATCTTATTTCACAGCTGCAGCCTGGGCCAAAACGTAATTTGTGGTATGGGGAAAGCATTTAGAAAATTGCCCACTGAAAGTTGTTGGAGCCGAAATTTTGATCCTCAATTGAGGAGGGAAAAAAAGTGAGGAGAATCTGTCCTGATCCATCCTTTAGTAGACTTCATCAATCATCGCCCTCCCCATCCTCAGCATAAAGTTCTGAAGAGTGCAAATGTCTTAAAAGATTGAACAATCATACATACGCTTAAGCACCGCAAAAAAAGAAGTCGATACTGCAGTCCCTACTTCTTTGAGTATCGTCCAACGCCTTATGTGCTCGATACTTCGAGTATCGGAAGTCAAAGAGACGTCCACGACCAACGATGGAGCCTACCTAAAAAACCCGCGGGGCTGAGGGTTCCCCCATCCACAAGGAAAGGTTTTGAACAGTTTTGCAAATTTCCTACTGAGAACATGGTGGAAAAAGACCGTTTTTGCAGCGATAAAAAAGCACAATACTGCAAAAGTGTCATACCTCGTATCGAGTATCGACCGGTTGTTAGATATGTCACTACAAAAAGTATCGCAACACTTTCCTTGAAGAAGTATCGTACTTGCAGCGCGATACGAAAAAGCGTCTTGCAAAGCCGTGCACATAAGAGAGAGAGAACGTGGACAGATGGTACTGGGCGTGTCAGAAGCACGCACGCACGCACGCACGCAGAGAAAGAGTCGTGACTCAATAATGGAAAGAAACCTCCTAAAATCTCGATCGTTTCTACCGAAATTGCTTCTACAAAGCTTCTTCTCCATTGTCACAACATAATTCTTGTGCTATCGATGCTAATACCGAAACCTTAAAAAGTACGATGATATCGCCAAATGTTCGAAGATCTGCTATATGCACATACATATATATATTGTTACCACTGCGCGTGATACAAACGTGCATACGGCAAGACAAAAAAATCCATAGGTTTTTGACTCCACGGACACCCTGTACTTCCTCCGACTGCCGCTGTAGCAAACATCTTACAGCTCTCATCAACTACTGTACGTACCGGGTGAGTGAAAAGTAACTTATGGAGGCCTATGCACATTTCGGCACCCTGGGTCTGTCGTGCCCCCGTTGGTTAACATGAAGGACACCCAAAAGTCCATTCAACTCTCACTACGCGTACGGTGGTTGAGACAAGAGTGAAAAAATCTTATGGGCACCTAAATGCGTAGGGACTTTATTGATGCAATTGGGAGACAAAGCACCGACAAGGCCCTTTTTTACGGCGGCAAATGAGCCTTAATGATGTCGTCAGCTATAATTGCTCGAGGTGTTTAAACGCTTCATGGCATTGGATCTGAGCATGAGATTCAAACCTAACACGACCTCCGACGTGCAGAAGAAATGCTACTTCCCACCCACCCTGTAGCACTAGCGTAGGACAGACAGGATTTTTGCATTATGGATTATCATCACAGAGGATTCAACCAGACAACGTCAAGATTTTGGCAGACCTCAACCAAATCCTGTATGAAATCCAAGAATGATCGAGCTGAATGATACTCAAGGACCCTAGAGGACTACGAAGACACCACTAAAACTGCCCGAGCATCTTGCTCTTCCACGCATCATGACTTTGTCCGACCGAGCAACCGAGATGGAAAGGGGAGGAAAGTAAACAACATCGTAGCCACTGAAGACCTGTCCAGATAAGGGCAACAAATCCTGTAATGGAAAAAGGACGTCCAGGCTAATGATCTATATACATTATCACAGGCAAATAACACACTTTATTGATCAGTGCGACTTCTTCAAGTCTTCGCTTCCCCCTCTTCCTTCATTCACCCGTCAATATTGTTATTATGATTGAGGGAAGAAAACACCCTTGTTGTCAAGGATGGAATTCAAAAGAGAAAAGAGGGAGTGTCCCATCCTGTCACACTTTGTTATTTCACGGATTATCAGTCAACGTGCATGCAATAATGGGCAGGGACTTCCAAGGGGTCAGACACGTTGGGCACTGGATTCAAAGAGACTGAGATTTACCTCGAAAAAAAAAATGTGAAGCATAATAGCTTGTTTTGGTACGAGCTCTTGGACCCCATTGTCCGAAGGTGAACAGAGACTATACCCAGAGTCTGTCTAAGCCGATTAGCCTAGTCCACCCTTCAGTCGGCCTCTGGCTACCAAAGGGATAACATCCTCTATGCTCAGCTACCTGACTGAAGAGGTCGCTCGAGCAAACAATTTTTCCCCCATCATTCGTTAGTCGGACAAAGGCCCTTTTCTTCCCCCCCCCCTCAAGCCCAGATGGCTGGAAATTTGCACTCAATGATCACAACATATGGTATTTTTCCTTGCTGTCACACCGTAGGTGTAAAGTTACCCGTCCGGTACCAGGACCGGTGAAAAAGGCAAGAAAAATTCGAGTAAACCGGTGAAAACCGGTGAAACACTTACATTTTCGTTACTCCTTCAAAATCGGGTTTTCTGTCACTCAGACATGGTGAGAATGAATGCACGGGCCGACAAAAATATGGGTGTGTGTCAGAAAAAATAGAAAAAATGCGTCTCGTGTTGACATGCAAGCCTTAAAAGATGGTAGTGAAGGTATGTCTGATTGAGCTCAAATCTCAGGTGGTAATAGGAGGCATGTGGAGCAAGACTCGCTCTGCATCTGAGCCCAATTGGACATGCTTTTAGTTCCTGGCACAAATTCAGACAGTTGTACAGTACTGAATTTGTGACGAAAACGTAAGTATTCCTATATTTTTACTGTTACGACTTCCATGTCTATCTACTGGGGTCAGAATTACATTGTCTTGGGGAAGCGTCACCATTTTTGAAGGGTTGCACACACTTGCACTCTATCATTTTTTGTTCTTACTCCAAAAAATAGCATGTCTTTGTTGACCTCCGCATTAATTCTCACCAAGTCTGAGTGACTCTGACCCCAATGTTGATCCCTCAGAAAGTCACAGCTCAATGTGGATGCCCAGAAACCGCCCATTTACGTGCATATCAAGATGAGAGGCAGTGTGGATACCTGAGATCACCCACTCTTCGTACTCGGAACCCATTTAGACATGTGCGTGACCTCTAAATTCGATAAATTGACATGTGGCTGAGAATCCAGGCCTCGATATGGCCTCAGTGACGGCCTCTATACTTTAGATGCGTCTCGACAGAAAAAACCTTCCCCCCATTATGTTTAGTGCAAAGGAAGATCATCTTAGATGTCAATTCAGGTTTACCAGCTTTACATACTCAATAGCTCTTAGCAGTAGCTTTACTCATTCCACCGACCTCTTTAGCATCGTTATCCTCACTAAAACCATGCAAATTCCGCAGTGCGAATCGATTTATTGACTGCTGCTGGCAGCGTTACACGATTCGACACCGAGATAAAAGCTCTGCTCTTCTTCCTCCTTGTCCTGTTTGTGCATCATATTTGCGTATTTTCTGGGGAGCTCTGACACGTGCGGTTGTTTGCTGAAAAAAGAAACCCGGGGACCTCGAGGAGAAAGCAGGAGTTGAGCCCGTGTGACAGCTTGTTCAAGTGCTGGCGAGACAGCTGTGGATATACACGAACGCGCACTAAAGAGTCCCTCTTACAAGGGCACTCGGCATCCGGGGCTGGGACCGGACCTCAGTCCGGGTTAGTCAGTCGGGTGCTACCGGAGGGAAACCGATCAAGGGGGCAGGGATGTCTGTCTCATACTTCAAATTGGAGCTGACAGGGACCAATGTCTCAGTAACGTTGTTTAGAAAGTTAGCATAGATTTGTGATCAGTACTGGAGGGTCCTCGATTGTACACAGCCCTAGCATTATTGGTCCACATTGCACAGTCATGAGGGGGCTTTGGACGATTTCAAGTGTTGCCATTCTTAGTTGAAACCCATCACTGTTTGTTACTTCTGGTCTTATTTGTGTACCAATTCATGGTCTGAGGGTTCAGTTTTATTTGGACCACCCAGTACATTTAGCACACACCTTTCTTGAAGTGTGGCAAATCCCTCCCTCTGTGAATGGGAAGACTCTTTACACAAGTTAAGGCCTTGCACACATGTACACGTAGCTCTACAAGTATGTTTTACTGGGTTTGTGACGTTTTGGCAGGTGTGTAACAAAGGAGATTCAGAAGTTCTATTTTGCAGCACAACCATCCGGTGAGAGCGGAGCAATCACGTCGAGGTGAAAAATTGGTTGTGGTTTGAAAGCAAGGCTAGTAGTGGTTGTCTCAACTCAACACTTCCAATCTCACCTTCGATTCGAAACAACTCAATTATATAATTGAAAACTCGATTTCCTCAATTCGAGACCCGACTTCTTTCATTGAAAACCCGACTTCTTTCATTGAAAACCCGACCTCTTTCATTGAAAACCCGACTTCTTTCACTGAAAACCCGACTTCTTTCATTGAAAACCCGACTTCTTTCATTGAAAACCCGACTTCTTTCATTGAAACCCGACTTCTTTCATTAAAAACCCGATTTCTTCAACTCCAAACCCGATTTTCCTTAACTTAATACTTGAGTTCTTCAATTCAAAACTCGATTTATCTTAATTATGATTCGGGTTGAGCGATTGTCTGTCTGTGTTGCATTCTCAACTGCAACCACTTTGAACAAAAAAGAAATGGAAAGAGTGATAACTGTGGAATTATTACACAATTATAATGTCAATTCCGGTTTAATTCTAATGCTTAAAATGTAGCCGACAGGTGTGCAACACCTGTTTTAAAAAGGCTTTTTGTACACTCAATGCAAGGTTTCACCAGTCATCCTGGCTCTTTTAAGGCTCTGTTCCAAATTCGAAATTTTGAAAACTCGCACATTTGGAAACACAAGACCAGACGTCTTTTTTTCACCCATCGACCTGGCCTATTTAGTATGTTCATAAGTACGATGTAGATGTGAGGTGCATCAAAGGTGAGCACAGTATGAATGAGAATCAGATCGACTCCCGTTATGTACTTCTCTTATGTACTCACGGATGAATCCGTGTAGTACAGAAATAGCAGCAAGCGCACCCAGCGTTCGTCCCTCATTATTGTACGGACTTGCATAACAAATGGTCTTTTCAAAACTTTTTTTAACAGGAAAAAATCCTCCACCCCCCTTGAGCCCCTGCTTCTTCTGGAGTCAGGTTGATTGTGTCAGGAGTCGGTGGCGCGTGAAAATTCGAACCGAAATTGGAAACCCGGAGGCCGAAGTCAGATGCCAAGGAGGGGTGTCTGGCGAAATTTTACGGGGGTGGGGAGGTGATGGGGAGGGGGACAGCGAGTAATTTAGCATAATAATTAGCTTTGGGAATTTCGCAGTGTGTCTCCAGAGCGGTAGATATGTGGGTGGGTGGGTGTGCCACCCCTCCTCCCGCGGTCACGTATGAGCCCGAGGTTACTTACTTAACTCTGAGCAACAGCCAGCTTCTTATTGCCGTGGAGATCTGTATAGTTGCCTTGAACGCTCAGCGCTACATGGACGTTTTGTCGCTCCACCGAGGTCAAGCACTCGATGAAGCTCTTGCTCCTGGAGCTGAGCTTAATCATCGCCATAATTTTTTCCTTTCTCACAATGCTTTCCCTTTTAAAGGCTGGCAGTTGGAGGACAACAGCCTTTGACATATCTTTGGGAATGCACGTGTCCTTTGAGGGGATTTGTACGAATATTTGCGACGCCGCCAGATGTGACGGATCGATCAGGATGGAAAGCAGCAGCGCCAGCGGCGTCAGCGGCAAGGAGAACTCCATTTGTATGCACACGGGGGACATTTCAATAAATTTAGACATTACCTCTAAAGTTGAACTGGCGGAGAATCTTGCTCAAGCTGTGCCCAAAGAAAAAGCGAAGAGAACCACCCAGAAGATCCAGGATGGAACTCTTGAACCCGATCCTTCCTTCACCTCCTCCCGGATGCGTGGCATCCCGAACTGATATACTGATTAGCTCTATTGTCTCCCTTTCTCACTGAGTGACAGCTTTCGGCCACATGGGACATGAAATGGGGATGAGAGAATTTTCCTCACCAGATTAGCGCGGATGTGGATGCATCTCCAGCGCACTCGTGCATCCACAGCTTAACTGAAGCACCGTCCACCCTGGGGGGAAAAAGGTGATGCTGTAGACGAACCCTTTCTTGTCGGCATCGACCACCACGGATCCTTGTCCTTATACGTTCACAGACGCCGTGTCATCCCTAACAGGAGTGACTCTGCATTCCGGAAGGCTAGATGTGATGTAAGTAACAATAAAAGTTCCTATAATAGCTCTGCAGAATCAGTAATTATCAGTAGCTGTCTAAGGTGACTGCAACCTGGAGAGGAAATAAGAGTTGCCACGCTCTGGCCGGGTGATATCTCAGACTAGCAACTTCAGCCCCGAAATTTTACTTTTGAACAACAATGCAATTTGGCAACGCTGCAAAGGAGAGGTGTGTGAGGTGCATCCGGATCAGCCAGCTTCAAAAGTAAAAACAACATGGATCGGGTGCAGGTCACATGAACGACGCGGAGTTCGTGGTGAGCGTGAAGCTCATGGACAGCAAGAAGTGGGTGGACTTCAAGGACGACCATAGCAGCAACTTCGAGGGTGAACAGCATGAAGCGCATGGCCAGCGCCAAAAGTGTGAACTTTGGGGTGACTTCAAGGGCTATCATAAATGCATGAATTGCAAATTTGGGGGAGGCAGGAGATGCAGATAGACACACAGACACAACAAGCACCCGCACGCACAGACACACAAAAGCACACACAGAGTTTTTTTTTATTTTGCCACCCTTTTTACACAGCAAAGTGGGTCGAACCCGCTACTCTTACTTTGTATACATAGAGCCAGACCTCCGTCTGTGCGTCTGTGTGTGAGTGCATCTGTCTGTCTGTTTGTATGAGAATATAGTACAGTACATGAATACAAATGTTGCAGTAGGCTTGTTCGAAAAGGTACTTGTTTTGGAAATGGAAAATGATATCTTTTTGAACTGAATTCTTGGTCAAAATATTAAGATTTGACAAAAAAGAAAATATGTTGCTTTCAAGGGCACTTTCAACTCCAAATTTTATAGCATACTGTAGATTGTAAGTGACACTTCTTTTTTCAGCCATGACTTTCGACGGATTGAGACTGATCCAACATTATGCCATTGACATTAAAAAAAACCACTGTTCTGAACAAAACTGTTCTACTGTAAAGGACCGGTTGGACTTCAGCTGTCCTCAAAATGGACTTTCCACGAGATTGTCGCATCCAAGGACAACTGGACCAAGTCCTTCAAGACATTAAACAACAAATGCCCGGATTCTGATGCCTGGATTCGGCATCGGAGACAGAACTCGTCTTGAAGAGAACAAAACATCAAATCACCTCAGTCAAAAAGAGGAAAACATAGTGCAAAAATATGTATAGGTAACATAAGTTTAACATCAGCTTTGGCGGCCTCGTCTTCTGGCCGTTTGAGCAGAGCAGCCTCGTGCAACCCGGCCTTTATTGCGAGGCTGAGCGCCATTTCGCTAGATGTGAGAGGATCGATTGACCCATAAGAGGCTTAATCAAAGATTGCCAAGCTCAGCTCCAAATGCGTAGTAGGTATATGTATTTACGTGAATCCGACGCACTTTCAAAGAGAGCATTTTTCAGAGCTGCTTTCCTGCGTTCGTCCCCCCCCCCTTGCTTGCTCTGCTTACTTTAAATTGACACAAATTCCCTCGCCGGCACTAAAGATAATCTCACCCGGGCGAAATCCCCCATATTTACTTTATCTTCATGCGCAGGAAGGCAGATTTTTTTTCGGATAAGAGAAGGTCCGGAAGATCAATGAGACGTTATTGTCTCTATCTCTAATCTATCCCAATAATTTAGCCACACCGAGCAAACCAACTATAGCTGTTAGTATTTATCATTGGGGGTGAAAGTAACGCACACACGGTTGCAGCAACGTTGAAGAGTGACGGAAAAGGCCAGAAATTTTCGCAGTTCAAGAAAGCTTCACTGCATTTATTTATGCTTGGCCTTGTGTTGTTGTTATTGATGGCCCTTAAGGAAAGCAAGCTCTTTCTTCACGTTCAAGAGAATCTTGGCCTTCTCAGATGCCCCCGTGATGGCTGAGAACTTGAAGAAAACGCATTTTGGGTGGTCCAGTATGAAAAATTATTTCATTTTTTTTCATCTTACATCGATTATGGCCCATGGATTCACCTAAAATCACGCCAAGGATGCCTCAACATCATTAAATTAGTTGACCACAGTTCGCAGGGGTCTTCGCGATGGCCAATATGCATGAGAGATTCTCTCTTGTTCATACTGAGTAAGATTATTATGCTTTTACATATAGCTGCCGCCTCCCTCATCATGCAGCTTTGGGCGTGTGAAAGAAGGATGTGTTTTTTAGCTGAGCCTCTGTTCTACAGTATTATTTGCTAAGTGACTGCTTGGGAGGATGGATACACATCTGGCAAGATGATGAATAGTTTGCAGACAGAAATGGCGACGCCTCTTTTTCTTTCTTTCTCTCTCTTTCACTCTGTGCTACACATGCGAGTGTGTGCTCGCGCGCTCACGTGTGCGGCGTGCGTGCGAACTGGATGTGTCTCAAGAGACCGAGAAGAGATGCATCGAGCGGTCCTCGTAGCAGAAGTTGGCTTTTTACTCTCTGTGGGGTCAATCTCACCAAAAAAAAAAAAGAACCAAGACCACATTGACTCATGTGTGAGTCTCTGAAGATGTCGGGGTCAGCATTCAAGTGACTCTCAGAGTTTCCGCAAGATTTCTCGTATGCAGTTGAGAAAGTCACCCCCATTGGGACCGGATCGTTGCAAGGATTTGTACATAACGTTCGTCGTTGTGGCGTCGGAGGTTGCGTGAGTTCTCTTTTTTACTTCAGTGCATTTGTTTGCGTGCCCCCTTAGCAACGGTGGCGGAGCACAATCCTTTGATGGAAAGACTCTGGGTGACGTTATTAGCTAATGCGATCATTCTCGCTAAGTTGGTGACTAATCTTGCCTCTCCAGAAGACGCGCATGCACACACGAAAGCTTTTTTTTCTCTCTCCTCTCTCTCTCCTCTCTTTCCTCTCTCTCTCACGGCCATCTGTCATGCAATGATGAATCGAGCTGAGCACGCAGAACGCGCTCGAGAAAGCCATTTCAATAAATGATGGACAAGAAGTGTTCGTCTTTTTATATCAATGAATTTTGTTTATTTACCTTCTTTTATGTAAGCGACAATATATGGGGGGCAACGATGCTAAGTTGGCGTTGCTTCTTCTGCGGATCATTCGGTGTTTTCTCTTTAAAATCCTCTGTTGAAGACCGCATTCAAATTGCCGGGTTTTCTGCAAAGTGACCAAACAGCGAATTGGTCGATGGCTCAGAGATTTCCCTAATAATATTTACCTTTGGCGGTAACGCGAGCCTCAAGAGTAAACCCAATTCCGTGTTGAATTTCTTGTTTCCTCTCTCTCTCTCTCTCTCCCGGCCAAGTCCACTTCATTCCTGCGCACCGCGAGACCCTAAAGGGTGTTTACCCCCCCCCCCCCCTTCGCTTCGAACACGATCGCAAACTGCGCACTAATCTCCTTCGGGTGTGAACTGTTGTAGTCCTCACTCACCTTCACAGACCCCCCTTTCTTCTGTCTCCCCAATCCATCATGTTATTTTGACAAATGTTCGACTTCCCTCACGTTTTTGGGGTTTGGGTGGCGGCTTTTTGGGCAGCGATCACCGGGTGGGACGAGGAGACGTTGGGGAGGTTTTTGGAAATGACGAGGAGGAAACAATGGGTATGTTTCTCATGCCCATAACTGGAGTGCTCAACAATTGCCGGCCCGAGCAGCGCTACGTGTGCACTGCGTCGCGTTGCTCGGCACGATATCGAAAGCCAAGTGTCTGCCTGGAGCTGTTTTTATCTGCGCTCAAGCAGTGCGGAAAAAAACTGCCTGTCATTTCTGCATATTTTTTCCATCCCCCCCGCCTTTAAACAGGCCAGAAACCCCGGTTGTTCCTCAGACGCTTTTGGGTCTCTGCTCTTCTTTTCGCCCATGTGGCAACCCTTGACTCAGCTTTGCATCTCTTTCCCTTCGGCCCATTTAATAAACATCTCGTTTTCTTCTGTCTTACCCCACAAATCTTCTTGGAACGAGGAGAGAAAAGAGAAGCTCTGGAGAAAAGTGACGGAACAAAGACAAGTACTGTGTCTTCTGGCCTTCAAAACTGGCGTGGCCAAAGCACCAACATCTGACGTCTGCAGGAACAATAATGAGTTGAGCCATTGAAGAAGTCATAACTAGAGCTAAATCTTGGAGGAGATGAACGTTTTCGGATGCGGAACTGATTCGAAGCTAAAGGAAGTCCAACGTTGGTCAAAGGAGGAGAATAAGTTTAGCACCCGAACAAGTCTGCCAGATCGGCCCTGCCCGCATCCTTGATGGAGAAATCCAACGTAACTTGGATAACACGGATCAGTTTGTTGATGACGACTTGAGGGAGCCCCAGGCGAGGTCTTCTCGTCTAGAAGATGGCAGATCTGTCATTGGGTAACAGCAGTGAAGTTTACATTTCTATGATACGCATGGGTTATGATGTATTGATTCAAAATGTGTGGCCTTTATGAGTTTACGACTGACCTAAGTTATTTATTTGAAGATTCAGATCCGAATCCTTAAAAGTATGCATTACAAATGAAACCAGTTGAAGTCATCATTGCAACGTGAGCCATCAAAAATTGGACACACACACACACACACTGTACGGCACTGGTGATTAGTATCTTGCCATTTTCATCCTTCAATTACGTTACCCAGCAGCATGGACGGTATCGCCTGAGCAGCAGTTTCGCCCGTCAATGTTCACGGTTGGGCGGGCTAACTTGGTTCCTCTCGAGGGGCCCGCGCGTGTATACATACGTCTGTGTGTACGTGTGAGGGAGCGTGTGTACATGTCTATTTTTTCCGTCCCATTTGACGACGCAGAGGCGAAATGCGGCGCGCTCGATGGGAGGGACGGAATTATCGGCACCGACGTCCCCGAGCATCGGGGAGCGATAAATTTTATCGCGGAGTGCGAAATAAACGACGCTTTATGCAATTTATGAAGATGCCCTCGAAAAGGAAAAAAAAAGTCTGGCAATCGACATCTGTTTTCTCCTCCCCATAATTGTCCATGCCATGGTGGCTTTGGCAATTTATCCGCCTTAGTCCTTAGGGGACTTAGGGGATGCCAGCTAGTTTTTATGAAAAATGAGGGGGGAGAGGACGACAAGAAGAAAAAAGTTCCTCATTTTTATGACTGTCTTAGTGGGGGAGGACACTTTTAATGTAGGGATTACAACCCTCATGTGTGCAGTCAGTTTGAGAACAAGTTCCAAAGTGCACTTTGGGGGTAGCTTTTCTGTGCTTCTTCCAAGGGTCAAATGTGCATCGAGACACCAAAATCTGTAGATGACTCAGTTTGCATCTTGAACAGTGGTGGCAGAAAACATCAGAGATGGTTGCAGGCTCTTCTGTGGCATGAGGTATATTTACAAATGGCACTCGAGACTCTGAGATCAATGTTTACATGTGAATCCATCAGATGATCAGTCAACCAGACATGTTTAGCATTCTGGCATCAGCTGCCTCGACGTAGAATTACACAAAAACCTGCAAGGTGCTAAAGTCGTTGTTTATCTGCGACTGAAAGAAAAGTTACCCTTCACGACCAAAATGTCTGGTGGAGAAAGTCGATTGTTGCCATCACATGAAACAATGGGAGAGGAGTCATCCACAGACTTTGGTCCAACAGTCTCAATTTTCTCGTCTCTGTGTGTTTATTTTTCATCTAGAAGGGGGTTGCTGGAGATGAGGAGGAAAAGTATTTCCTTCACCTGACTGATCGATCTCTATGAGACATTGCAGCCAATTTAGATAGGCATTCTTCTTCTCCCTTTAATCTCAGCTGCTGTTGACAGGTGTGGCGAGACGTAGGAATGCAAAGGAGGGAGAAAAAGGGCTAAAATGTCTGTGTTGCAGACCCACGTACAGAGAGATCGATGTGTGTGGAGGAAGTCCTAAGAATTATCTTTTTTCTTCTTCTTCACTGGCAACTTTTTCAGTGGAGACACTAAAAGTTGTCATCTGAACGGAAATATTCCCCCTCCTCTCTCCATGGAGAGGTTGTGCGAGTTGAGAAAGCAAAACTTCCGAGCGTGGTTTTTTTTTCCCCTGTGTCTGTAACTGAATAATGAATCAGTGTCGGACAGAAGTTGATCTTTACCGTAAGGACGCTTTTGAGCTGGATTTGAGGGATTTTTCTGCTCAGAATTTGTCCAAAGCGCAATGGAAGAGAAAAAAGGAGGCCGCGGAGAAGGAGAGGAAGAATGAGGCCAGTAATTGGAGCCCAGCACAAAAAACTTCTTCTTTCAAAACTCCGCGGGCAAAAAGTGAGCATGAAATAAAAAAAAATGACTGACGTGCGCTGTCTGGGTGGGGTCTTAACCCCTTCTCTGCCTTGTCAACTCTCGCTGAGCGCTCATTTCCAGCCCAGAAAATGTTTGCGATTAGATAATTTTTCAGACGTTTTTTATCTGCTCAGCGCCCCCAGGTTCAGAGTGGCTGCAGCCAAAGAAACACCAGTTGCATAAGTTTAGCTATCTTTTAGCTGCCCTGTGACGAAATAAGTGACTTCTCTCGTCCCAGGAACAATTTAAACACTTTTCTCAGTGGACTCATTTGTCAACAGAGAGAGAATTTTAAGTTTTACAAGCCTTTATCGATCAAAAAACAGAGGTCAGAGACATCTGCAACATTGAACAAATTGATGATTGTAACAAGAGAAATCAGCATTCATTCATTGGGAAGAAAACTGGTGAGGTCATAACACTGGGAAGGTTCGCTCAGTCCAGAAGTCAACAGGGTGACCGAGACTTCCTCGATCAACATCTACATGGCCACTGCTGCATCCACTACAGCTGAAAGATGCTGTTGGACCCCCAGAGAAGAGGAGCCGTCCAAATAAACGACAAATACGGAATCTGTTTTCGATGTTACATGTTGATTCGCGCAAATTCCCGAATATGCGAGTGGGTGGGCCCAATGAGGACTAGGCCTCATGAGGCATCTCATGGACGAAGGCATATTCGACCACCTAACACTAAGGCGGCATTGTTATGTTTTAGAGCAAACTGTGCATGGTTGACAAACTTCCAAAGAGGTCGCAATACGAGTCAAGGTACCCGAGATTCATAGCCTTGACATAGTTTTCTATAGTATGATTATATATTTATCATAAGGGCATTTTCTGAGTAGCTGCGCCATCTATGAACAGTAAATTAACTACACCGAGCTCACCTCAGCACACCCCATAGCAGATTTTTGTCGAATCAGCAAATTTTTCCTGGCTATGAGCGCAGATATTGAAAAGCACGTGAGGAAGAAGTGACTTTGCCTTTCCACTACTTATACGAGTAATGTGCTATACTGTAAATACTTAACATGTTAGAGGGGTAAATTTGGAACCCGTCAATTTCTCACTCCAGCTTTCAGAGCTGTTCTCAATCTCAATGACAAAGAGTCACTTCCTTCATTGTTATCGTCTGTTCTTTAACCCTTTCTTTGTCGTCTCAACACATCCTTGGACGGCGTCAAGTTTTAAACTCGTGGGGTATTTTTGTTCTTTCCCCCCTGAGTGCAAATTTCCCTTGCAAATACCCAGCGGATCAATAAAACGCACAATAAAAGGCACAACTTAAACGCACTCAGCACAGAAGTGCGCGCGCGCACACATGGAAATGTCCTTATCATCCGCCACTGATTAAGTCACCGCCGTCGTCTCAATTATTTCCATTTCCTCTCTCTCACGCGCTCTTGGCTCGGGTGCGCGCGCGCGCGCTTTTTTGTCCGAGCTCACCATGCTCAAGTCCGACGCCGTCATCGTCGTGGCGCCGGTTTCTTTTCTTTTCTTTTCTTTTTTTTTTTGTAACCACCACAAGGAGGTTGCGGCCGGCGGCGTTTGAACCCGCCACCGGCCGTTCCCCAACGTCGCAGCGCACATGGCGATGGAGGGAGAAGCCCCAGATCGCCAGTCGCCCGCTCAGTCCCCGTCGGCCCTGACTTTTGCGCAAGCGGCGGCGGGCGGCGACGGCGGCGGCGATGACGGCGATGGCGGCGGTGACGGCGGTGGCGGCGATGGCGGCGAGCGGGGTGATCCTCCCTGGATCAACTCACCTGAGATTAATTAAGTGCTCGCTACTGATACAAGGGGTGGAAATGGAGAAGGAAGACTAAAATGGAGGCCGAGATTGTCATCGTGATCTCGTCCTGATTTACTCTGCAAGCGTTTTTAATTCGTGGGAAGAAGGCGAATTCGAAGGAAAAGTCTGGTAGAGTTTTGAGGCAAGGAATTAATTTTTTCATTTTAAGGGAAAAAAGGGTTCCCCTCAGCAAAGCATTTAAGTAAATGAAAGAGACGTAATTAGCTCGGCCAATTAAGTTTTACTGGAGCAGTAAAGATTGAGGAGATTTGGCTCGACTCTTTATTTCCTAATAGAACTGCTCACATAATCCAATGTGCATCGTTTCCCCGGGAAAAAGCAAGGAAAAAAACATCTGTTATGATGCATTTTTTCAGAAATTTTAGTCGGGAGGGGAAGAGGAAAAAAAATGTGACTGACAGGCCTCACGACGGCGACAACGACGACGACGGCGACAACGACGACGACGACGACGACAACGACGACGACGACGACGACGACGACGAGTAGGCGCACGCACAGATGCGTTTACTCACGCGGGAAGGGTGACTTTTTATTTTGCTTAACTATATCGCTCCTTTCTCATTCGTCAACACAGGGGGTGGGGTGGGGTGGGGGGCACAGGCAGCCGTATGCAGAAACATGTTTTTGCTTTATAGCCTTTCAATTAGCGATATCGCCTCGGGATGAAGAAGATAACTTTAACAACTAAGGCCTTTCCAACGGAGTCAGAAGCATTCAGGAAGCGATGTTGTGACTGTACGAATGTGCAGAGTTGTAAGTGTGTGCACTTTAGTGCAGTCTATATGACTTCCACAATGTGTGGTCTTGCTGTAAAAAGTGCGAATCTTCCAACATTTTCACTGTAAAAATCCCCCCTGAGTTGCAAGTCACTACTCAGAAATTGCAGCAGATTAATTCTCCTCATAGAGAAAAATTGCAGCACATTCGAGAACTCACAGAAAAAAGAGATGCCGACAAAAGGTCAGACAAAGATCTCTCAGCGAAGCAGATTTCTTTCCTTCTCCCTCTCTCTCCTCCTCATTGCCTTGACAACAAAGTCGTTCCCGTTGTCCTCGTCCCTCGTCCTGGACGTGTTGGTGACGGCATCATTGAAACGTCGCGCGCCCAATAATTGGACTCAGCACTACAGAAAGCGTCTGGATGGATGGAAGAAGCGTTGTAAACCAAACAACAGCCGTCGATCGAAGCCGCGTTCGAAGACAACCTTTACTAATCCTCTCTTCCGCCTCTACCCTGGATATTAGAAAAGGGGAAACACACACACACACGCACGCGCGCACGCAGTGAAGGAATTTTTTGTTTCTACAGGGAGGGGAACAAAAAAAGACGAAGAAGAAGGGAAAAAAAGCATTGAAATTCGTAGGTTGCTGCTCTCTGTACAGCTCCAACCATCCATCCATCCATCCCTTAGGTCCCTTTTCACAGATGTCGCGCTGTCATCGTGGCTCGGATCACGCACGCGGACACGCGCGAAGCGGAGCGAGGCTGACGTGGAGGAGAACAAGGACAGGAGCTCAGTCAATGACCTGCGGCAGCAGCTCGTTGAGTTGATCGGCCAATTCAGAGCTTGGCCAAAGGGTTAAGGAATTTTCCTATCTACGTAAAATGCAAAGTTGAGAAAGTAGTGCTGCAGCGAGCCAGGAAAAGTCGAGTCGAGCTCTGACTCGAGTTGGGAACAAAGAAGTGAGAATGTCATGCCAGCAACTCAAGACTTTATTCCCTGGTGACAACTTATTTTAGATTACTTGGCTGAGAGATCAGCACTGGAATCACTCAGGCTGGCTCTCCTTTGTGTTGCCTGTAGTGAGTCAGGAAAAGTCAGCTACGAGTCTGGTAGAGCCAAATACGATTCGAGGCGGGCCAAGATGTGACTCGTGTGGAGTTTGACTCGACTCCGAGCATCATATTCGAGTTCGATTAAGTAAGCTGTCTGTGATGGAGTGGGAAATTGACCATTTGGGGAGCCCTGCCTGGTGGTCTCTGCTCGAGCTCGTCTCTCAAAAGCTCGGCTCGAGGCTCGCTGCCATCCCTACGTGGGACGCAGATGTGTAGTGGGATCGGGCGTCTCCTACTGCATGCGCTATTTTCCCCCTAGAATCTTGTCATACATGGTGAGGGATGGGAGAAAGCTTTTATGCTGCACAGTATTTTCCGACATCAGGGCTACACCAGAGTTGAATGTATTGTCCACCACCACCTCCGGCACGTGCAAGGAGCCCCCCTTGGAGATGCCCGTCAGGACCCTCTGCAAGGTGTCAAAATAAGTGCCTGACAGATTCCCCACACAACCATAGCCAGAGCAGACGAAAGTCTCAGGAGAGTCATAGAGGGAAGCCAGTTGGATTTCATCTGTCATCATCAGAGTCTGCAAAAATCTTCACCGACATCAGTGCTTCCATCACCAGTGCAAAAAGCACAAAACTTAGCCTCCACCATTAGTTTGGTGACAAAGGTATTTATTCAAAATAGATGACTGGAAAATATTTTTCCCAAAGTCTTTCAAAATACTCTGTGTGTCAGAGCTTCTTACCATCCGGATGTGCTTCTTCTGTTTATGTGAGAGACCCAACGGACTTGACAGAAACAACAAAGATCTTGTAGATCTTTGAGCAGGTCGACGTGCAGGGCCAAGCTCCGAGTACATGTAGCAGCCTCAACCTGAGCCAGTATGACCTCAGCGGCCACACCAGCCTCCCTGGGTGTCTGGTGGAGCTGCCTGCCGACATGTGACATATGAAGGGACAGCGTTGCCATCAGCTTTTCAATGAGTGATTTCCTGACCAAGATGGAGTACCCCAAAACTGCCGAGGGGTGCAAGATTGCAGTGGGGAGGAAGTCTTGTCCCCCCACACCCGAACCAGACCGAAAATAGTTGCCAAAAGCTTAATACCCCCAAAATAAATATGCTTCGTCTCACATCACCTAATACTCACCGACCAAATTAATAGCGGCACAAATCCTGAAAAATCGTGACGTCAATCAGAATCAGGTATTGAGTGAGGCTCAAGTCTTACTCAAACATATTCCAGAATTTGGATCGAGAGATTTTGATCTGTCTTTACATCAGTTACGATGGAGTATCCATTATATCAAAATTTTGCGCTGTTTTCAACGTCATTTTAAGTTTTTAATGCACTCGTGATTCGAGTCTTAAGGAATGTAATTCAGTGACTCAACCCTTCCCGACTGCCATCACGAATCAGAATTGAGTTTACCCTCTTGTTTTGTTTGATCCAATTCATCCACATCTACAGTGCAAACATACGATTCATTCGATCCCTTCTCTTAAGTACTGCATTATGTTATATTCAATGTAGCAATTTCAAGGAGCACAGGACGCCAGTGTGGTCACAGTGAAGTCTCCATTTAACGACGTTTTACGTCATTTATTGAGACTTCCTTCCCGTACAGTTGAATCTCGATGTAAAGGGGTAAAACAAACCCGGTCAGCTGTGTTAAGACGACGCATAATTCATGACTTCGACTGTAGAGCAAAAAGTTCGCAAACTTGTCGTTCAATCGTGATCTTTTTTTTTTCTCTGGCGGAAAAGTCCTGCGACGATGGAGAAAAACAAAGCTTCAACTGTCACGACTGCAACACTTTGATGCCCGCGCGTCCGCACACACACATTTTTCCCTCCCCACTGATGTTGACGTCCCGAAAGTTTTCCCCCCTGCAGGTGGGGGAGGCGCTCGACACGACGGCATGAAAAAGTGATCGTATTTCTGTTCGACAGCGTATAATTTCATGCGTTGGCTCTGATCCACACACGTCGCTTTGACCGGAAATAGGAATGCCATTTGGTGGGAAAAGAATGAATATACAGCAGGAAGGAGCAGAGACTGAGGCTGCTCAGGGTCTCGCTCGCATGTTGGACCAACATTAACATTTGTCACGAGTGAAATCATGCGAGGACGTCTCCTTTTGCCTGGCATTATTCACATTTCTTTCTAACATTTTCTCCGAGGAATCTCCGGATTTGTGTGGGTTAAGGGAAAGAGGCTTTTGTTACCGGGGGTTTTCCGCATCAAATTGTGCATAAGCAATAGTTGTAACGATTGATAGCTGAAGGTTTTCACTGACAAAGCCTCCTCACAGCAGTGCAATAATACTGCAGCGCACAAATTGATGTTGGACCCCCCCGTAGTTTTGCCTCATTTCTCCTGTTTTGTTTTTTCCTCCGGGCAGGGCATGTGACCAGGGATACCTATGACAAGACAGGATGGGAAGGCCAGAGAAGGCAGTGTTGCCACATGGCTGGTGACTGAAATGGCCAGGTCCAAAGTGGACAACTTTCAGACACCTTTTGAGAATCTGCAAAACACTTAACAAGATGCTCAATCAAAAAACAAACCAGCCAAATGCAACAAATATCCCCAAACACTCCTTTCAATCTTTTTTGATACATTCGAAAAAGAGCCGAAATTGGCCCCTATCGAATCTGGGAAGTAGTAGGACTCATGCATGAGAGGTTGCCCAGAATTTGAGGCCGCCTTCCTACCCTGTCCTTGTCACAGGTATTCCTGGATGCATGACCCATCCTGTATGATGCCCTTTCAGTGACAGGCTCTGCCGGGACACATTTCATATTATGCACTACTTATCACATCAGAATCCCCAAGCAGGAGCAGTTGTGCCACACCGACATCAGGTACTACGAGGTGGCCAATGAGTTGTGTCACAGTAGATCCTCTCTTGCCGGATACAGTGACACTCCCGTTATGTCGACAGCTGTTTTGCCACCACATTCTTATACAGTGCACTCCTCATGCAGTGACAGTCCTGGCTCAGTCTACTGTGCATACTCAGACTGCATTTGCTGCAGAATCTCCTCGGGTATTAAAAGGCTGTCCAAAGTAGTCAAAGGAAGAGCAGCGAGAGTAGTGACAAATGGCAGCTTTTACCAGAGACGATGTCTTACTTACTCACTTACTTACACACACACAGTGACACAGCCAGAAGAAACTCCACTTTTATTTCCCGTATCCTTCCTTGTCCACCCCTTTTCCTCCCTTTAATAATGAGGATTGATGACAGAAGCCTAGGGGGAAGATATCGATAAATTATCGACGGTCTGATGCACACACACACGCGCGCGCGCGCGCACATCCATACTTGAATTCATTGCAAGAGGCTGAAACAAATTCAGGAATCTGAATATTTATTATTCCTACTGTGCCTCTTCTCCTGCTAGCACAGACTGACCAAGAGTAATGACCCCCTTCGGTGGGTCCTGTTGACCTGCGGACCCCTCGGAAACCCTAGGCGAGTCTTCTGGGCGGCGGCGGCGGCGGCGCCTTTGTCCGGATCAATACATTATGCGGGAAATCTCTGCAGAGCGATCTCCTGTGGAATTTTCCTAAGAATTGTGGTTTACTCCTGCTAAAAGTCTCTCCATTTTCGGACGTGGCTTGACTGACAACTGTGTTTGGGAACTCGAACAAGGACAAAACGTTTCCACTGAGGTGTCTAGACGAAGGGAACGGTCACAAAGGGGAGGAAGGAGAGGTCGGCTCGACCCAAAAGTACCATCAATTTAAGAATACAGCACAAAAGCAGCACTAATTGTTGGCCATTAACAAAAACACAGTCTGAGTCGGGGTTGAGCAGAACTTACTCCTTTTTGTTCAGTTTTCACTCAGTCTTCTTATCACGTGTTCAGCTGCAGAACTGCGTGGTCTCCACCTACGAGGTCTCGCGTGAGTCTGGAAACGTGCATATCAACGAGATGACCAACGGAAACACGTGAAGAGCGAATAGCGCCGACACCTTCGGCAGCTCCACACTGCTCTGACAAATCTTGTTCAACAAGATGTAACAATTGTTAACAAGCATAATTAGCCGTAGATGCCCAGAACTTGCAATAATTTCACTAAAAAACATTCATGTTTAATATGACATAGCAGGGGAAGATCGTTGGACCCAGTACTGTGGTGGAAACAAAATTTAAGTTTTGATGCCCAAATCTGAAGAGAACTACACATTTTTGCATACTCAACAGTGATGGTTGCAGAGCAGCGAGGGGGAGTATCACCAGTATCTGCAATTGAGGGTTTGGGGCATAGGGTTTGTTTACGAATGACTATGGTACTCAAGACCCTGGGACTGGTGTTTACGTATGAGTTCATCAGCTGATCGGTTATCCAGATGTGTTGAGCATCAGTTGCTTCAACATGAAGCTACAGAATAACCTGTGAGGTAATAACGTCCATGTTTTTTTCTGCAAGTGAAGAAACAAGTTACTAAATGTCTGGTTGAGCAAGTCAGCTGTTGCCATCTCAGGAAACAATGGAAATTGAGTTATCCACCGATTTGGTTCCAACAGAGTGTGGTTAAATCGAGAATTGAGTGTGTTGTCATATTACTGTGCTCCCAAACTCATGCATGACCCTACAGAGGGGGGGAGTGAGGAGGAGTCGGAGGAATGAAGTCAATTTCGTGGTTGCTCCAACTGCAATCGATTTAACAATTTTCTTCTTCTTTTCTGTGTACAGCACTCAAAAATTCCATGCTGCTTACCACCAATTGTGCACGGTGGAGATGCCTGGGGCGTGCCTGCCTCACCAGGCTCTGCCCTCACTCCCTGCTTAAAATGCATCAAAAATCCTTGTATTTGAAAAGTTTTGCATGCGGCAGCAAAAGGGGCAAAACAAAGTAAGTTTCGGATTTCATCATTGTGTGTGTGAGGCAGGTTTTTTAGTGCCCCAACTTTGGTGGCCACTTAGGTGTGCGACATCAGTTTGGGTGGTTTGTGTTACTTCTCCCTCTGGCATCAGGACCAATAACAGTGACCTCTGGAGAGCTGTGGGTTTGGGCCAAGAGACCGAGCCGGAGCAAGTGTGACTAAAAAGCCGGCCCCTGAGAGAGTGCATTGAAATCTTTCTTGCGTGCACCCCGGCCAATGCATTTCATGGAACTGGAGAGAGACCAAATTATGTGCGCTTTGCCTACATGTGAGAGCTCCTGTGAAAAACTCTTTCTCTGTCAGTGCATTTTTCTTCTTCGTAACTTCCTCTGTGGTTAAAGTCGGCCAGGAGTGAACGTTCTGCTCCGTCTTCTTCTTCTTCTACCTGTACAAGACCAGTGCGGGTGGGTCAAGCGGGCCTGTAGGAGCTGAGGCAGCAGCAATTACTTCATTGCTTTTTAACTGTTGCTAAGATGTTTTCTGGCCCGTGAACAGGGTGACTCAAGAGGATCTCCACATCCCTGGACTCCGGCCGATGGACACACTTGGAACCTCCACTGCGGCTTTAGCTGATGAGGCAAAAAAACCCACCATTTCTTGTGCCAATGAAAATAAATATCGTCTTGTTCACACAGGTGTAGCTCTAGACAATGCATGATTTCCCCGCGTTTTTTGCATTCACTTCTGCGAATTCTCGCACTCTCACATGGTCACGGTCTGCTAATAATGAGTCTCCTCTGTCATCGGAGGACCAACTCGAGCTTGATAGACTCGGTTAGACAAGCCCAGCCTCACTTCTGACTCGCCCTGTCTCGTTAGAGCCGCACAGGGGCCTCCTTGCCAATTATCTTCGCATTCGCGCGAAAGTTATGGGAAGTCGTTTCCTAGATAATAAACTTCACCTGCAGTGTCTTTGACGCACTCCCGGAGAGAGTGGCAAGCAAGCCCGGAGAAGACAAGAAGTTTGAGGAGAAGCATAGCGGCTGCAACCTCTGGTCAGATCCCAATGGCCCGGAGGAGACAAAGTCTTTTTCTGAGGAAGCCACACATGCCCGGTCACATCCCAAAGGTTTGGAGAAAACAAAGTATCTTTTTCTCAGGATGTCGCCGTCGAACAAGGACTGGTCAGATCCCAATGGCTTGGAGAAGACAAAGACAAAGGATGTCACTGCTTGACATGCCTGGTCAGAGTGCCAAGGCCTGGAGAACTGACAGAGGCTTCTTTGAAGGATGTCACTGCAAACAATGGATGCGCCATAGCCACCGTAGATTGGAGGGTCAGGTTCCAAAGGCCTCGCCCAAAATTGGAGACTTTTTTCGGTTAGAAATGACCTTATGCAGCTTAATGCGTGTAATTCGTCACGCTCATCCTTTTCCAGTATCTCTCCTACCCCGCCCTTAGGTCCCTGTTACCCTGCGTAAAAGTGAAGAAAGCTTTTCTCTGTCCTCGCTGCACGCAACTTTCCGCTCTGGAGGTCCGCGAAGGCCAAAGTCTGCCAGTGCAACCGCACCCTCACGCAGAACTGAACGGCGGACGCGTCCCTGCGGCAACAGTTGGGGAGCAGAAGAGAGACTAAGGGGGTGAAGCCGCACCTCGCACTAAAATTAAGCGGATTCCAGAAGCCAAAGAACGAGAAAGACGGAAGAAAAATCGACACCGATTAATAGCAGCACACAACAACACCTTGTGAGGGTTGCCCAAGACTCTCTCCTCCTCCTCCGGGAGTCCGCAGCAAAAGAACGGGAAGAGGAAGAACATTTCCCTGTAAATTTCTACTGTGCCGACGGCCAGAAATGCCCATAACTTGTGCTACTTCTGCCAGAAGTGAAAGGGGTGAAGCCGTCCGTGGCAACTGCCCCAGCTGACAACAAACCCTCGGGTTTTTTGTCCAACTCTTTTCTCTCTCTCTGCGCGCGCGCGCCCAGATGAGCGGAACCAATGCAAGAGAAGAGCTGGAGAGAGATCTGGGATCGAATTTCCAAGCTTCCAATTCTCCTCTTCCCCGTGTGTGTGTATTTATTTTGGATACTCACACGCACGCACGCACGCACGCACGCACGCACGCACTCAAGCAAGCAAGCTCTAAGCACACATGAAGAAAGAAGTATTATACCATAGACTCTCCTAAACAAACAAGGGAACTCGGTATTTATGGCATTTTTGTGCGCTCTCCCGGTGCTTTATCGTAACACTTCTCCGGCTCTGAAGACCCGGCTCCTCTGGGATGAGTTCCTGGCCCAGCAGGCCGAGGGCGCCGACCCCGGCAAGTGTGAGCGCGGCTTAAAGACACGTCCCAGAAGTGAAAGAGGTTTTCTGAGAGGATGTGCAACATAATGATGACATAACTGGATAACGGCTTACAAGACTTGCGTTTTGACTTTTTGAACTTTACACCCGGAGAGAGAGGAGAATACTTCTTCCATCCAGAAAGGGGGGGCCTTTCTGAAGAGGCCGATGCCCTCTTAGGCCTATTGTCGTCTCTTTTACGACGCAGTCACTCCTTTTTGGCGAATTTTGTGTTCGTCTGTGGAGCCTCCGTGGGACCAGACTTGTACCGGCGAAGCATTCGGCAGGAAGCACAGATGTTGTGTGCAGATCTGGGTCAAATTCGCGTGGCAAAAATTTGTCACACACCGTCAGAATCTTCGCCTATAGGTGAGAAGCTTAGGCCTGAGCAGCACTGACTTTGTTCAGTGCAGTGCAACTGTCTCAGTCACCAAGATGACATTTGCTGACTACTTTTCTTTCAGTCACGTCGACCCCACTCCCCAGGTGAACCTTAATACTGTAGATGCACAGTACTTTCTTCAGGTCCAGCCAAATTTATGTGCCAAATTTTCAGCTTAATGGGTCCTTCAAGGCTAGTCTAACTAAGCCAGTCAAAGCAGTCGTGCTAAGAAATAAACCCTCTCAAAGTCACCACACCGCTCTTTGGAGCTGTGACAAAGTCGGTAGGGGCATTTTGAAATGGCACAGATAGAGCAGCTCCACTTCCTCTGGTTCACACACACGTGATATGTTTGTAAGAAGGAGGGGTTGTACATGAGCAAAAAAAATGGAAGGAGAACCTCTTGGAGTATCGGAAATGAAGTGATCTGGGGGGGAGCAACAACCAACAACCCTTCTCTGCAACCCTTTCCCAACACCCTCGAGAGATCGAGTTAGCCAGAAAAATTTCGAACGGGCAAAAAAAAAGCACGTAGAGAGAGGCACGCACGCACACGCAGACTTCCTCTACGAGATTATGTACAGGGTGGGGGAAAAGTCAAGTTACTCGTAGATCTCAGTGCATGAGAGAGAAGACGTTGCAGAAGTTGCTCACGCTCGTGATGTCACTGGTAAGAAGTCTGTCATCACGCGAGGACCTTCACCTGTCCAATCTTTCTGGAGATCCGGTCCGGGGAAGGGTGGGGGAGCGACTTTTCAGCCACCCTGTAAGGACAGCTGGCTGGAATGTGAGAGACGGTACTTTCCAGTCACCCTGTACCAAACACTTCTTGTTATGCAGCGAAGGTTGCTGGATTCATAGCGTTTTGTGCGTGCGTGCGTGCGTGCGTGTGTGTGTGTGTAACCACACGTCCTCTGTATGCACAGTTATCTTCTCTCTTTCCGCGCGAGCCTTTAGACCAGACCCTCCAATTTCCGGTCGATAGGGGGTAAAGTGAGGAGGAGAACGCTAATCTGCGAGTTCACAGTTTAGCTCAAAGGAATCATTTTTCTGACGCTGACCTGTTTGACTTAAAAAGAGACGTTCAGTCTGATTCATTCATGAGACAAAGGCCACTTTTTTAAGTCTATTTTTGCAAGACTCCCTTTAAATGCAGAAGAGGTCATTGTTTGCGTCCCCTCTCGTCCTGCGGCAGGGACAACAAGAGTCATTCTGGGAAACCGCAGGACTGGCATCGATTACGAGAGACCAGGGGTCAAAAATAGTTTTCCTACAAAAACCATTCAACAGCATCTTCACTATTTTGGCACTGGATGCATTCAAGTTCAAAATTCTCATTTTTTTTGACCAACCCCAAATTGTAGATAGATCAAAATCTCTCATGAAAATAAAAAAAAAGCTTAAGTTGACAAAAAAAAGGTCAACTGATGAAAAGGTTGACTGAAATAGACTCGACCGTGGAGGAAATCTGACGTTTCAAACATGGTTTGGGCCTCATAACACTTTTTTGAGGGGGGCCTCGTCAAGCTCTGCCCATCGTACTATTGTGGGCATCTTTAGCTCCACAACCTGAGGTTGTAACGTTGTAACAGAAAACGTCACTTCTACTGTACGTGAAATGAGAAAAGTCTTACGTCAAACGTCATTTCCACCCTAAGTCTCCATGTCTCCCTTATCTTTATTCACTCTGGGGTTTTTTTCTGCGTGCGCGTCTGTAAACCCAGAAAATATCGGCCCCGGAGAGTGAACCTGCCCATTCCTGAGCCAAAGGGGGCGACCCCCATTGAAAATGGGGACGGCCAGGGGCGATCTCGAGCTGCAAAAGGGGTTGGACGAGATATTTCTCTATCCTCGGGCTCAGTGACCAAACAAAATGGCAACCACACCTAAAAGCTTTCGTCTGACTTGAAAAAAAAAAGAACCCACTTTTTAAAGTTGAGGCATCCTCACCCTGTACAACAGTCCCAACGATCAGATCAATCCCAGATCGTTGTCAACTTCTAGCCTAGTGATGACTCGGTAGCTTTTGAGCTCTCTTTTACTCAAAATTCTGTAGCGCGCAAACACGCACGAAAGAGGCTGTCAAGATGACGACGGCGAGATTAAGTTTGCCCAAGGGTCGTCTAATGAAGAGGGGAACCATTTTGCCCAGGCTGGACTGGCAGCATTGGTCAGGAGATTATTGAGAGAGAAACGTGCAGCTTCTGGATCAGGCGATGAATGGGGTTCCAAGACGACGCCGGACAGAGTGACCAATTAATCTTCTCTGCGCTGACAGAGGCGCTCACACAACAATTCACGCTAAAAATCCAGCACACACACACACACACACACACACGGGGCAGACGCAATCAATCCCTCTCACGGTCTCCGGGCAATAAAGTTCTCCCCCCTTTTCTTGTACAGATATCCTTTTCATTTCTTCTCCAGAGCCTCACGCAGGGACTTCCCAATATATCGAGGGAGAGAGAGAAATAAAAGCGCACGCGCGCAGCCTCAACCATTTTCATAATCTTTACGGCCATTTTGTCACATTCATGCGCGTTACTCATCGCAGTCCCCGCCACCGACGTCACCAGGCCGTGATCGCCACCTCCGAGAAGACGCTCACCAACGGCCGAGTGCGCCGCGAGCGACGGTTGGAGCAAGAAGTACAGCTCGGTGTGCGCGTGCGTGGCGAAGCGAGCGAGGGTGGTGAGCTCATACGTCAGGAGCGAGGAGAAGGAGGAATTCTCCTCTGTCGGCGGTCCTTCCTATATCCCCCGGAGAGAGTAAAGAGTGCATCGCCCCCTCCCTCCCGACGAGACAGAAAACGAGAGGCTCAGCTGATTTCTGTAGTACAAAAAAAGTTTACAGGGTGGGTCAGAAGTGACTGGACACAAGCGGAGGCCTACGAGAAGCTCTGGGGCCTCACAACCAGGGAACTATCAGGACTTGACATAGCCTAGCCCAGGAATAACGAGCACCTCTGGTACGGGGACTCCTAAATATCATACACCTGCGACAGACAAGGACTGGACGACGTTAGCGAGTCCTGTAGGACTCACTCATGAGGGATTGCTGAGAACACACTTTGCACAGTGTACTTGCGATAGCCTGAACTGACTTCAGAGGATAACTTTGTTGCAAAGGTTTAAGCCTTTACACGCTGTTTAAGCTGTTTGTTAAGTGATTGCTCGACTCTGACGTGTGTTTACTCATTCCACGGACATTGCTTAATAACAATCCGACACCGACAGGAGCAATAAAGGTCCACTACATCCCACAGAGGGGTGCCACTTACTTCTGACCCACCCTGTACGGTGGAGAGCAGGAGAGAGGGTGGTTTTACTACAACTACAACTGCTGCAATTCCTTTGCGTGTACTAGAGCTGTACCACGAGCCAGCCCGGGGGTTGTGGCACAGGATTGACCAACGGCCCGGGACCTGGAGAGGTTACAGAGGTGCTTTCCCTGTCTGTTTGTGGCACCACTTGTGTTCAGGAGATCCGTGACCTCAGCTGAAGTCTCTTTACCGGGGTTGTACTGCGAGGTTAACGGCAACCTCATCGTGGTGACCGACAGCTTCGTGTCCAGGGGAATGACCTTCATCACCAGCTACCTTACAAGGCACTTTTTTTTAAATCAAAAATTTATGTACGCATTCACTTACACTTCCTCCAACAACGTCCTAACGTCCATGCTATGACCAGACACCTGCTAAGTTGGTCACGTTCGTTTTACTACAGTGTGAGCCAAAAAAACCGCAGCCTCGTCCATCCATCGCAGTTCTTGTTCGGAAGCATCTTTGACGCTACTAGGGCAACGTCTTTTGACTCACACGGTGTTCCGTGGGTGTCCATCGAGTCCCGGACACGGCTCGGCTTGAACCTCGGAGGCTGAGTACATCTCAAGCGTGCACGCGTGTTTCGTTGCCGACGCGCACGCGGACACGCACGCCAGCGGCCGGTAGAAGAGGGAGAGCAACAAAACAAGCGTCTCTGGCGGGAAGGAGAAGAGGGTAGTCGTAGTAGTCGTAGTAGTAGTAGTAAAAGAAGAGAGCTCTCCTGCCTTCGCCGCTGCTGCTGCTGCCACCGCCGCTGTTGTTGTTGCTGGTGCCGGTGCTGTCGGTGCCGCTGCTGGAGGAGGAGGAGAACCCTGCGCACGCGCACACGCGCGTGGGGGAGAGGAAGAAGGAGGCGGAGAAGATTCAGTATTGTGTTCAGGGTGGCGGAGAAAGGGAGAGAGAAGAAGAAGAAAAAAAGTCTTCTACGGTTCCTCTTCTACAGTGGAGGAGAGAACTTGAAGTTTTGTGCCTCGTTCGTCGTCAGTGCTTCCACATAAAAGTTGGCGAAGAAGAGGCCGCAGCCATGGAGAAAGGCGAGGACGTCGGAGGCCAGCAGACGTCTGGGGAAGAGGATCCAGTCAGTGGCAATCACCTCCTCGTGGCCAGCCAGAAGAGCCTCATCCACGGATCTGATAGGCAAGCGGATTCTTCTTACTTTTGCCCTGAAAGAAAAAAAAAGACTTGTCTGAAAAGAATTCCGCGGGGATAGACACTAAGGAGGACCAGCAATACAGGCTTCATTCTTCTTCCCCTGGAAGGAAATCTTATCTCTCCAACTACCTGCATTTATTTTCCGAGGAATTTTGGTAGTAAAACCAAGGGGACAAGTTAGTGGAGGAGGAGAAGGGGGGGAATTGATCCCCCCCCCCATATCCCCAGATTGATTTACCTACCCAATAGGAAAACCTGGGAAAAAATTGGCTGGGGATAAAAAATGAAGCATCCTCCACTTCTGCATGGGAGAACTCGTCCATTCAGGCAAATTGGGGTGTGTGTGTGGGTTGATGAGCCGGGAATATCCGGAAAGTCCTGACCCACCTGGAAAAAGTTTGCTGAGCAATTACTGCTTGGCAACGCTGCTCTCATAAGAAAGGTTGGGGGTCGAATGTACACAAACCTGTTTTAAATAAACTTCATGGAACGACCTCAGACTGCCGAGATGGATCTTGGCAGAGTCGCTCCCGCACCACCCAGAGGGAAAGGACTCTGCCGACGCTGGGTAAATGTCATCAACTGTTGTCAACGGCTGATTGTCGCCCATCAAATGCTGCGCTGCTGAGGTTCTCTCTCTCCGGGCCTTTTTAGCTCCTGCCCCCGGGGTGATTGTTTAGCCCCTCGGGTCTTATCATCACTCACTCACCTGCAGCCTTTTTTGATGCCTCCAGCGGCCAGGGCAGGGCTGGCCGGCCGGCCGGCCGGCCGGCAGCGTTTTCCAATTATCGGCCCCCCTTTGTTTCCTGTGCTTTGGCGGAAAAATAAAAAGTAATCCTGTAACGTGGAAGCCCCTCAGAGACAAGCCACCCTCTTCATTTTCTTCCAAAATACCCCTGCGGCGGGTTTGTTTACTGCCGGAGTTGATATTGCGGACCCCCAGGGGCAGGAACAACAAAGGCTGCTCCGGCAGCATCTTCTCTGACCCCCACGATTTTATTTTTTCCTGCCCTGCCCTATGTCGATTATTAGGTGGGCCCCATTACCTGTGTGTGTGTGTGTAGTGAGGGGGGGGGAGTTTTTCACCACAGGAAGTTGATAATTTGAGTGTTGAAATGAGGATATTTCCAGAGGCCAGCAAAGCAGCCAGGACAGCTGACTGACCAAAGTTGCGAATTGATGATGGCTGCTGCTGTTGTTGCTGCTCATCCTGCATCTGTGCTTCCTGTGCTTCTCTGGGGACAGATTTTTTTTCTTCTCCAGCCAAAAGCCTCAGCAGCTGGCATAAAAAAGAGACAGCATCTCCAGCCCTAAATGGAGTACGAACAGGCACTGGTGCACGGTTTCCCACAACAATTTCCTCTCCCCCCTCCTGATGAGGGCCATGGAGACAGTGCGGAGGTCGCATCCATTCTGCCCAAGACGTGTCCGTCGTCCCTCAGGTAGAACGAGTGCAGCTTCCTCGCGACTCACATGGCTCAGCAGCAACTCTTGTCAATAACAAGTCGTTCGTCAGTCGCCGTCGCATTAATAATGAGCTCTGGTTTCCATCTCTCCTTTGACAGAAAATCACAGAGGGGTGGCTGCTGGTGTTGGCTGATCCCACCACGATGGTTAAGCCCTTAGAGGGCTCAGCCCGGGCTGCTGCAGTCAGTGGTCACTGGTGATAAGGAGGAAAAAGTCTCCAATTTCTCTGATGTCTGTGTCAACAGAGAGAAAAGTTTGGGGAGAAAAAGTGAGACAAAGATTGTTGCCATTGGCAGCCATGAGGAGAATGATTTCTTGGACGTCGGATGAGCCACAAAGATGTTGCCTCATCCATCTCACACGTTGGGAGTTGAAGATGGTCCATTGGACACGCAGAAGACAAAGAACGTCATCAAGATCAGCTGCTATGATAGATTTTATTCATCCTTCTTCTTCTTACCGACAATTTCGCTTTGGTGGTGGAGGTGGTGTGAATTCAATCAATCAAGACTTGATGGAGCCCCAAAAGACTTGCCTTATAATGATTTGGGGGGGGGGTTCGGGGGGGGGATGCAAGGAAGTCAAAAACGAACATTTTCCTACTCTCATCAATTTGTCCACCGATTGGTAGCCGTCATAAAGAAAGGGGTGGATAACGTCCCCCTTCTGTTGCTCCCCGTCACGTATGGTCTCCGCCGAAGCCCCTACGTGATGAGATTCAGTTCTTTCTGCCCAGGGGTCTCCTTGTTTACGAGCCCTACCCCACCCCTACTACCCCGGGTTCAGATTTCGGGGGTGCCTCATTTTCTTCCTGAAGGCTGGCTCAGCTGGGCCAGATTTTTTCCCCTTTGTCCACGGCAGGGGCAAAAGTCCGTTGCGGCCGTTTTTTCCTTTGTGCAAGCGCGTCTTAAGAGAGCGAGTGGGTTGGAATTCCTTTGGCCTCTCTCCTATCTGTTCCCCCAGTTGTTGCTGCTCCAAGGTAACCCATGGATGGAGGGAGAAGAAAAGTGTTTTGCAGTGCTGATAATGTTGCACCTCCTGCTCTGTCTGGTCTAAGTGAAACTGCTTCCTGTGTAAAGAAGAAAAAAGTCTTTTTTTTTCCTCCACACTTTCCAAAAAGAGACATTTTTCTTTCTCGTGTAACGCTTGACCTATACTTAGTGCTAATGCCTTATTGCCATGTGTACATCAAGTTGGAGGGGTTTTCCGCCCTAGAAATCTGCCTTGAGCACTTTTCAGGTCAGCAAAACAAGGGTTTTAAATCACCTGCAAAATGTGGGCTAATGACAGGGGAGGCCCTTTGCCAGACAGGATTAAAAGGAGCAGCAGCTGATTGTTTGTCAAAACACTCGAGGAGAAATTCATGAATGTTCGCACGTTCTCCTCGTGACTCGACTGAAGCCTCCCTCCCTTCTCCTTTATTGGCTTTATGCTCCCATTGTTGTGTCTCATAAAGTATTAATGATTCGTTAAGCAGAGGACCTCGGTATTTACTGTTATGTAAACGTGCGTGCAGATTCTGCAGGTGGAATGAATGCTCTCCCCCCTCCCCACTCAGTAAGAGCAGTACAAAACATTAAATGCGTGTATGCATATGTAATAGGCTAGTTGAAAAATGTCAATTTTGTTTTGTTAGGGCGGGCAAATTCGCAATCGAGGCTGGTACACGAAAAGTATGTTTTACAAACTCAAAGTCTGATAACATTACTGTACTTAGAGTGCGCACTTCCGTCATAACTCCTGACTGGATTGAGCTACAGACGTGGTTCACCCCTCTATGGAAAGCTGAGACTCTCTGGTGAAAACGAACTGATATGCACTTTTACTCCAGGACCACTCATTTGTTCACAATACACTCAAAACGCTTGGATGTAACAAGAAACGAGTGGTCCTCGGCCAGTGGTCCACGTCCCTCGTGGCGTGGGCCACGTCCTCGTCGGCCCCCACCACCACGTCTCAGCACGTCTTTCATCGCTCACACTGCACATTGTGTCTTCCCATTAAAAATGCTCTTTAGCCAGACAAGCCAACGTGTGCGATAAGCGGGCTCTCCCCTCCCTTAAGGCTCGTGCCGGAGAGAATTCCCAAATCCGCCCGTCAACCCGACCTTTAAGCGCTGCACAATATTTGCTCAGAGATTTAACAGACCCTGCGGTTTAAGCCTGACAGCATTGATTAGCGGGGACTCCATTCATGTAGCTTCTCCTCGAGCTGTTGCATTATTTAAAATGTCGATTTTTTTCCCTCTTTTTTTTCCTGTGCTATTTTCCTCCCTCCCGGAGGTTGGGATGACCCTCCGGATTCTGCCAGCTGCCGCCAGTGACCGTAAATACATAAACTGACATCTGGCATCCATTGAATTGGGGCGGACAATAAACCGTCCGTTTTTTTTTTCTTCTTCTTCTCTGGAGGAAATTCTTGCTAGGATTTTGGTGTTTTCATGTGCATCAAAGGCTTCCTCTTCCACGTCTTTTTTGTGACTGGACTTTGCAGAAGTTGTCATTCATCAGCTGCAGGGAGAGCGGAGAAGAAACTGGTGCCAGGAACTGTCCTCTTCATGGCTCACACGGTACCCGCGTCTGTGTACGTTTAAAGGGAATACACGTACTTGCTAGGATAAGGGAGAAGGGATGGAAAAAAGGAAAAACAGATGGCACCGAAGGCTGAAAGCAGCATCTTTCCTTTCTCTCTCTCTCTCTCTCTCTCTCTCTCTCCGCGTGAGAGAGAGAGAAGCTTCTGTGCGCGGAATAATCGGATTTTGATTCGCAATGCGTGAGGAGGAAAGAAGAAAGAGGGTCTTTCTTTCTCTCTCTCTTTCCTTTTTCGTAACAGATTGTCACCATCTCGCTCTCTGGATATCGACGACACACGCGCTCGCGCACGCACGCACGCACGCACAGCTGCTTGAACATCTCTCATTTGCCCCCCCCCCCCCTCTACTCCTTATTGGCCATTAGTGATGGATTTGTGCGGCCAGCGGTTTTACCCCTGCGGACTTCCCCCCTGCTAAATATTCCCTGTGCACCCTCGCCAAAAACCGCCCTCAATTTACTCCTCTGCCAATTGGGGAGAAGGGAGATGAAGAGAGGGAAAAAAATCGATTTGAGCTGTTTCTGTCCCACGTTATGATCCTTTATGGCGTGAAAATTTTAGGTCGTATTTCGCATGCAGATGCGAAATCCGCAGGGTTTTTTTATTCTCCTGGAATGCAGGGTCTTTGACCAAACATTCCGGTCTCGACCGCAGCCAAGACTCATCCCCCCCCCCCCCCAGAAAGCAGAAAACCCTGCGAAAAACGCATTCTTTTGGGATTCTCACGGCAGCATCACAGAAGAGACGAGAGTAGCTCTAAACCTGGTTCCAAGATTCAGAATCCCGATCAGTATCTTTGACAGGTTTGATTTTTTCCTCCTCAGCTCCAGCGTCTCCGAAATCAGGAGGAAACCTGAGCTGATGAAGCCGCTCAAGCCCGGGCTGGTCCGGGGCTTCACCTCCCTCCTCAGTGATTTACTTTCTCCGAGAGATTACGAGGAATCGTGCGTGTGTTTTGATTGAACAGCGCAGAGAGAAGGATGCGATCAAAGTGGGAGATCACGGTGGACGTCAAATCTATTCAAACTCTCCCTCAGCATAATCTGAATGACGAATCACGGTTCTTTTTCCTTCTTATTCAGCACTTGTCCGTGCATCCAGCGACTGCTAAGGATGCAGGGACGAGGCACTTTTTCCTCCACAGCTGTTTTTCCAAACTACCTTGAGAGATGTGTCTCGTCCATGTTCCTGGTGCGGTCCATGAGCAGCCAGAAAGCTCGGGCGAATTTTGAAAGCATGACTCTCCTTTCTCCCTTCCATCCCCTTTTTTTACCCCTCTCTCACCCCCCCCCCCCTTAAAAAAAGATCCCCTCCCTGTCTCCCTCTTTCCACTCTGCCATTCAGGGCAGGAGGGGGGAGGGTTGAAGAGAGAGATGAGAGGAAGCAAATTGTGAACGACTTCAAGTGGCTACAACGATAACGTGTCAACTTGTCTCACCGGGTTTCGCCAGAAATTTATAACGTGTGACGCCTGATTGAGACTTTTTCCCCCCTCCCTTGGCGGAAGAGGCAAAAGGTTGTGGAGCTGAAACCTCCGGTGCGGAGAGACGTCTTGTTTGTTGTACGATGGGTTTCATTTTCACCACAGTTTTGAACCCTCCTCTCGCTGCTAACAGATCCCTCACCCCCCTTGTCGGTAAGTTTGTAGGGGAAACCTTAGTGCTGGTGCACCCAGAGAACAGACTCATTCATTCATTTATCATCGGTTGGATAGTTCTTCGGCAGCATTTCCTGTCTAGCCGAGCCAACTTCGTTAGCAAACGCTCTCTGGTCGGTGATTTAAAGATCATCGCTTGCTCTGACCATGAACTCCTGTGTTGACTGTGGACGTTGCTGTGTAAACTGACTCGAATACGAATTCATCCTTTGCCTCGAGTCGACTCGGATAGAATGGCTTGACTATAAGAGAAGACCACACTTTTTTCGGGCAGTTTTGCAAAAGATAATACGAATTGCCCAAACTTGACGAATCAGTTAAGCCTGCATTTTTTTCAACAGCTGCGTGACCAGCAACATGAACTCCCGAATGAGCAAAAAAAAAGATATCCGAATGACTCGAGTGCAACACTAGAAGCAACTTTGATGCTGTCGGAAAAGCGCTGATAAAAAAGCGCTCTTAGGGTCCCGACTTGTTGAGGTTCTCCCACCTCAAAGTTGTCTATGGTCATGCCGAGCACCATCGCCCACGGCAATGGCAGCAGCCACAACAGCAGCAGCGTGGAAGAAGAACGCAGAATCTTTCAAAAGAGAGAGAGAGAAGAAAACGGTGTGTCTTTTCAGTGGTGGCGAGGGGAAACCGCATGCGAATTTCGCATGCGTTTTTTTTCCCTCTTCCATGTTTTGACGTGAGATTCCTCCTTCTCATTAGCGCGTATGATATGACTGATCGGAGCATTCATTAGCGTGTCACAAAAGCCTTCACAACAACAGAGTCTCCCCTATTTTTTTTTTCATTTCCCCCCCCCCCTCCTCCTCTCCTCCTTCTCTTCTCCCTCTCCCTCCCAGGCTTCTCCTCCTCCTCGACGTCGTCGTCTTCCTCCCTCGTGTGCGCGGACGCGCGCACGCACTCGCACACGTCGTGCCTGAGTGACAACACGCAGACAGGAAGGAACTATTGGGTGTATTAAAAAGAAGGGAAAAGTATAAAAAGGGCTTCCATAGACGTTGGTCTATAAATGGTGCTGACTGAGAGAATCGAAGCCATCCCACTTTGTGGACTTGGCGACTTTGAAGACGTTGCAACTGAGACTGCAATTTTGTGCTAGTTCACCTTGTTACGCAGGAGGGGGAGAAATAGCGCCAGCTGTTTGAGCTGGGGTTTGGAACTGGCGCACACGCAACAGCAGAACGTACAGGGTGGGTCAAGAAGAGAATGTCCACGGTTGTGCGTTGCTGAATGCTTCATCTTTTTGTGACTCACTCAGTACGCCTGCCGAGCCGGTGGGGAAGCGCAAACACACGCACAGGGAGCGCCTTTTAAACTAAGTTTTACTACACAATGTGTGTCAAAGTCAGCAGCTTTGACTGGAGCTCCGCTGTAAGCTTTATTGGACCGGAAGGCGGAGATGTAAACACCGCGGGCGTCAACGCCCGGCTGACTGAGCCAATTTGACCCCAATTTTCAGGCCCCGGAGCCCAGTGGATGGATATGTTTACCTTTTTTTCTTTTCCCGAATGAATGCAAACACACACCGAAGAAAGTTTGCAAACGACATTTTTCGTTCAGGGGTTCCAGAAGGGTATTATTCACTCACTCTCTTTTGGGGGCATTTATTGGGCTCTTTGGTTAATGACTCATTTCCTCTCCTTGCCCATATACTGCCCCTACCATAAATCAGCGTGTCTGACCCGTTCGAGCCTCCGGGGTAGAAGGGGTCCACTCGAGAAATCTCCTCAACCCAAGCTTGTAACGTATCACGTATGGACGAATGTGTGCGAGTTGTTATATATATGCAGGGTCTTCTTCTTCCTCCTTCCCCCCTTTTGATCTTTACATACACAGTAATTTTGTCTGTCAAACTTCGGCACGCAATTGTTCATAATTCTGGATCGGATTACCACAAAGAACGACCGTGCAGAGTTGGAGGCAGCAACGAAAATACGTACACTTCTACCGGGTGTTTCAGGATTCTTCAGACTTGACAGACAGTCGACAAGATCAATCTGAGGAGATGGAGAAATAGGACATTGCTTGCATTTGGCCAAGTAGCATTTTGCGTACACCCGGTCTCTGCGGTCCGAAAGTGTTGCTGCCCCAAAGTGTTGCTGCCCCAAAGTGTTGCTGCCCCAAAGTGTTGCTGCCCCAAAGTGTTGCTGCCCCAGCAATGAGGGCAGCAGCGAGGGCTGCACAGGCCGGGTGTTCGTAAAATGCCACGTGCCAAATGCATCAACCATGTTTTACGTAAGATTGTCCATTTCGCATCCATTATGCACATACAATTTTATTGGGGCCACAACGTAACTGCTGCTCTCATAAATTGGTGGCCGTATTATTTTTGTAGTACCCTAGGAGTCCCAACCGCTACTTTACCACCCACTCTCAGTACGCAAGGAGTTCTTTACTAGACCTCCTTGCTATGAATGGACGCAAAGTGGACAATCTTACTTAAGGAACTGGTTTTAACATTTGTTTAAGTAGTCTTATCATAGAGGTTTCGAGTGTCAGCGTCTGACTGAAAGACACTTGCGCTGGAGGGAACTCGATTAACTGTCCTCAGAATCCTGAGACACCCGGTAAAGGTCAGTCTGGAGCGAGAGAAAATCAGCTGACATGCAAATCATGAAAAAAAGGGTTAGAGCTGATGCGCGTCTAAGTAACTTTTAGGAGAACAATTGCGCTCCCCCGGCGAGACCTGTTGCCGTCCGCGCGCGCGCGGGTGTTTACTGCTGGTGTACTCGGGTGTGCGCCCGCGTGCGTGAATGGGACAGCCCCGTTCAGCTCCAGTTGCCAGAACTTCTACGTCTTCTCCTTCCCAAAGAGAAAAATGACAAACAGGAATGCTTTTTTTCAGCTCTTTTGTCATCACCCCCGTGACTTCTTCTGAGTTCACCATATGGGGGAAAAAAAGGCAGATTCACCCTTGCTCAGCAACTTTTTCTCACCTATCAATTATCACAGATGTCTTTCTAGTGCAAATGAGCCTTAAGCTCGATACGTACGCATTTTCGACACCTTTTTAAGCTCGCGTCCATTTGTCAAAAGCTTCGTCGAGAAAAATGTTATTCCTCGGCTGCTGTCTATTTTTTATAGATGAAAAGAAAACTTAAATAGGAAAAAGGCTGAGTTCCAGCTGCTCGGCTACAACCCTTTTTTTCAGATGAAGAAGAAATGAAAATAGACAGTCATGCTCGCCACGAGGGGGCGGGAGCAGGCGGAGCTGGCGGAGCAGGCGGAGCAGGCGGAGCTGGCGGAGCCGCCCGAGCCGCCGAAGTAATTGACACACATACACGAGCAAACACGCACAAGGAAAGAAAAAAAATCCCTTTTTCTCTAGCCGGAGAAGAAAGAATTCCTTGTTTTTTTTCACTCCTTCCCCATGTTTTACTGCAGTAGGAATTCTAAAAGTGAAAAATTTCCCTCCGCAAATGAGCGCTCATTTATCTGTCCGGGAAGATGTTCTTTTGTTGCGCACGAATGAGGTGGGAGGGACTTGGGGTAGTGACTGTTTCAACATCTGTGTGAAGTGGCAGGGGGGGGGGGGTAAAGGGGAAGGAAGAAGGTTCGGATATTTATTCTCAGCCAAAGCCTGGAGAGAATTCCTTCCTCACCCCCTTCATTGCTGCTCTGTTTACACAAATCTGAGTTCACGGGTTCAGGGACGGAGTGAAAATGCCAAACAAGAGTCGGCTGAGGAGGCTTTCGAAGACCTGCGGCTTCCACGGGGAGAACCACATGGTCATGGCCTTGGTCACTCTCTAGCCTGGTGCCCAACAACACTTTGCCTGAGTCAGGGATACTTGTGACAAGGACAGGGGAGGAAGGAGGCCTTTAATTCTGGGCAACCTCTCATGCATGAGTCCTACTACTTCCCAGATTCGATAAGGGCCAATTTCGGCTCTTTTTCAAATGTATCAAAAAAGATTGAAAGGAGTGTTTGGGGATATTTGTTGCATTTGGCTGGTTTGTTTTTTGATTGAGCATCTTGTTAAGTGTTTTGCAGATTCTCAAAGGTGTCTGAAAGTTGTCCACTTTGGACCTGGCCATTTCAGTCACCAGCCATGTGGCAACACTGCCTTCTCTGGCCTTCCCATCCTGTCTTGTCATAGGTATTTCTGGTCTGATTAAGTACAATGGAACCTCTTTGTGTAAGTCAGATTCTTATTCTTGTGGAGAGGAACTTATATTTTCATAGCATTTTTATCATTATTACTGCGGTGGAACGTCTCTATCCAATCAGCACGAAGCATTTGAGGAGATCAGTACGGCAAATATGCTTGGGGTTTTCATTTTTAGCTTCAAGGCTTGCTACAAAAGACCTCTACAGAAAAGAACGAGAAATAGTTACACAAATTTGCATATTTTCCTAATCGTCCCACCAAATGTTGTAAGGCTTTGGACATTTTTTTTCTTTTTGAAATTTGTCCCCCCCCCTGGAAGAAGAAGAACAACCTGAAAACAGTTGATGCGCTTGAGTCGGTTAGTGAAATGCCACAGAAATAAGAAACCCCCAAACTTCTTTTCCTTCTCTTTTTTGGGCGGGAAGACTCAAAAAAAGGTGAGTCAGGAAAAGGCTGTTGTGGGTCAGCTATTCAAAGCACAGAGAAAACCTTCATGCATGCGAGACGAATGTGATTTGCCTTTTACTGGGGCGGAAAAATGGTGTAACCGGAGCCATGCATTAGGGGTAAAGCCCATGTGTTCATGAATAGCGGAGAGAGCGCGGGCGGCGGCGTCGACCTTGGCGACTCTTGCCATGAAGAAGTCCTGGACTCCAGCTTTTGTGCGTTGAAAAAGGGGTTCTCAGGAGAAAAATGGGGCGAAAATTTGAATTTTGAGGGGAAATCTCGCATGATCCAGGCAGAGCCCCTTCTATTTTTCATGCCTTACCCCCCCCCTCCTTAAGTTGTACTCTGTTTCAACCCCCTCCATCTCCTTGGGGTAATCCCCCACTGCAAAGCCCTCCCTTTCCTTTTTTTCTCCTGGGAGAGGGAGGGGATGGGGGATTCGTCCGTCAGAGCTGCCATTTGCCTTTAAAAGGAATTTGCAGACGTGGTGTTTTTGGCAACCCCCCCCCAAGTCTCTTTCCAGCTGGTGCAAGGGATATTTATGAGAATTAAAAGCTCTCTGATCCTGCGTGGAAGCAGCATCAATTCTCTGTGTCTCTCCTCTCAATCCACATGAAAATGCAAACTTCCCCCAGGAGAAGAAGTCTCTCCAGAGTTCCCCCAACCGGGAAATGAGAAATGAAGAAGTCCTCGCCAAATAAATGACTTCGATTTCCGTCTTTCTTTCTTTACTGCCCTGGCTGCCCTGGGCTGGTGTGAGTGTGTGCGTGTGTGGGTGTGCGTGCGCGTGTGTGACTAAGCTAGAGCTGTGCGTGCGTGCGTGAGACAGAGGGTTGGAGTCTGCGCGCTCCGAGTCTGCAGCGTCTGCTCTTATCAGTGAGTGGTGATTGAAAGCACAGCAGCTGCTTGGAGGAGTTCATGTGGGCAACTTTTTCCTGTCTTTCTGGCCTCCATTTTCTGCTGCCTCCATTCAAAAAGTTGTCTCTGGGTCAGCCTCGGTCGTTTGTCATAGCGCAGAGAGACGTCAACAAGTCTGTCTTCTCCAAGTACCTGTTTTGGGCATCTTCCCAGAAGCCAAAAGTGGAATAAGGTTAATGCGCGGTTTGCGTGTTTATCTCACTGCCTTTTTTATCCACCGTGCAGATTTTTATTTAGTGCGCTAAAAAAAGGCAAGGGTTGAACAGAACGGAAGCTCTTTTTATCTCTGTGCCATTTATCACGTGATCATCGGCTTGATGTGTGTGGAAAGAGGTGTCGTCGTCTCTCGACTGTCACGTCGACTTCGACGTGAAGTTGCTCTTTGCCTTCTTTAAGCATTAATAAGCTGTCTTCCCCCTACCTGTGCGCATTGCATGACTTTTTTGACATTTCCAATCAGATCTTTTCTGTCTGTCTGTCTGTCTGTCTCCATTCATTCTTTGCTGCGCATTCATGGCGTTCAGTGCTTCCGTTCGCCGCCCGGACCAGCAGTGCGTGCTGAACTGTTATTTGCGGTGAAGTGGATGGATGTTGAGATGGCTTTTTCGGCCGGCGCCGTCGTCCCGGAGGCCCCGAACGGCTTCCTCCGAGCGCTCCGAGCTAATGAAGCGGAGACGCACGCACGCACGCACGCACGCACGCACAGGCACACGCCAGCATCAGTGACACCATCAGAGGAGCTGATGTCGCTCAGTTTTCTCTCCAGAGCTTCTTCCAGCACGCGCATGCGTGGAGGGGAAAAAAAAGAGGAATCAGATTATGCAAACGGGAATTCCCTAATTTCTCGGACAGAGAGAAATTGCTGAGGAGGGGGGAGCTCAAGCCGTAGATGGCATCAAAGTCATTTACTACACTGTCGAGACTTTTTGGAGCGAAAAAAAAGGAAAAATGGGTCATTCAATATAAAGTACTGACGTACTTTAAGTATAAAATGACCCAGGTCAAACTATTTAATCTCTAGGATAGTTGCACGACCCATTCCGTCCAATGAAATCATCATTAGTTGGACCCCTTGTACAAGAGCTGTATTGACAAACCTGACATGCACTCAGGAAAATTCCAAAAATTTTCGATTTTTGCTGCAGCTTCATATACATATATATATATATATGGCAAAAGCATGATTTCTTGCATAAGCAACATCTATCTACTTGGCACGATTTGGCCAGAAAAATTGGCAAGGTTGCAGTTATTGCTTATATGTTACTGCTGACTTTGGAACCACATCTCTGGGACTCCTATTGTTGCGGATATATATTAAATATAAAAACTAGAGTGCGTGGAAAAAAGGGAGAAAAAGCTCGGCTGGAGTTGTACGTGTATTTTTTCCGCCTCCCACTGAGCTGATTCTCCCTCGTTAGCGGAATCAAATAGAGTGCGCGCTTGCATGTCACTCATGCATGACTGCAGGGGGGGAGGGAGGAAGGGAGGCAGGGGGGTTAGGAGGAAAATAAGTTGGGGGCAAAAAGCTTGGTTTATGATCAAGGGATCTAACGAGCTTCTTGAGGTGTTCTCAGGGATAATTGCTGTATTTGGCTCCCAGTTTGAGCCGACCCCCTCCGTGCCCCCCACCTTCGGGGTTGTATGGGTGAAGTCACTGCTTCGGCAGATGTGTGGTCGACCGAGAAATGAGGGGAAGACGGCGTCATTTAAATTATTTACTCTGCGGTTTTCATCTCTGTCCCTCTTTTTTTCCGCGTATCTTTCCTGGGGGAGAAGTAGAATAGGTCCATACATGCGCACATTTGTGTAGCACATGATGGGAGAGCCTATGTGGTCGGAACTTTCCCAGTTCTGTTGCAGCATCAAAGTTAAACTTTCGCTCGCGGTCAGCATTGATCGGGATGTTAGATTTAAAAGAATGGACTAAATATAAACACATTCCTTCTTTTTTTTAGTGCCATGATGACGTCTTCCTCCAACGACCTTTCCACGTCCGCGCAAGAGCCACAGCTTCATCAGCGGCGTCCTCGTCTGTCGTCGAGTCCAGGACTGTCCTCAGGACTCAGTGAGACCTCGGACTACCAGAGGTCGACCCCGAGTCCTCAGGACTCATCCTATCACCATCTGGCAGAGACACCTGCCAACAAGTCATCTTCAGAAGAAAAGACTCATATACTCAAGGCAAGTAGAACTTAACATGGGGAAAAAATGCGTTGGCTTGACAATCTTTTCTGCTGCAGGTTGAAAAAGAAGAGCTTTTGTCAGACAGTCAGATTAGCAAGGAGGATCTGGGCTTCGGTGACGAAATCAAGGAGGAGGAAGAAGAAGAGGCCGACAATCTTGGACATGCCAACCTTGTAGGAGGATTCAGTATCAGTCCCAGTAGCTTCTACAAGCGAAACGATGATCTCAAGACCGAAGTTGAAAGTAACGACGAGTCAACAACCAACACTGCCATCCAGGACTGCCAGCCCGATCCTGAACTGCTCAATAACGTTCCTAACCGCAAGAGAAAAACAGAAGATGAGGGGGACATGGACTACGACGTTGTGGTCAGGGAGCCCTTAGAGGCTGCGCCTGCTGACGAGGTCTGCAGGTTCTTCGTCATGTCAGCCATCTCCAACAGCCAGACGCATCTCCGGGATCGACTGACGTTGATCAGGGATCCCAAGATCATGCGTTCCAGAGTGAGAGTGGCGCTAGAGAGGCTCCCCGTCAAAGATCTCACTACCCCGAGCATGGTCGTCAGTGTCTCGGAGGATCTCTTCTCCAGGGTCAATGTCAGTCCTAGGAGGAGGAAAAAGAGCTCCACTGATTGCAGCCGTGTCGGCAACATCAGTTCCTGGTTCGCAAGGAAGAGCAAGGTTGTCCCCAGTCCAGCCAAGAGAGCAAAGCCTGCCTCCAAATCCCTGACCATGGGCAACATCATCAGGCCGGCTGTCCTGACTGTGAACAGAAGCAGCAGCTGCCACGCCAGACTGTTTCCAGGCTGTCAAGATTCAGCAGCGACTGCCAAGGAAGCGGCACCAAGACCTCAAGAAGCAGAAGATGTCAAGAACAATCCATTTCTTCCACCTGTGACAAAGTCATCCTATCTCTTTGGATTCAATGATGACTTTGAGTGTGTCCCTCCTGGCGAGCTAGTCATCACTGACGAGGACGAGGACGATGAAGATGAGGAGGACGCTGCGGCGGCCTCGACCTCGAAGGCGGCCTCCGTCGCTGCCTCTGTAGTTCCTGCTACTGCGGCCGCGGCTCCAGACGAAGCTTCGAACCCGACAACCATCAAATACGGTAGCAACGCTGAGAGCGACGAGAAGCCTTCAGCGATCCCGGCATTAAAGGTCGAAATGGATTCAGAAAGCAACGTCAAGGAAGACAACGCCAACAGTGCCAACAGTAGCAGTTTAGTCGTCCCCCTCCCGAGATCCGAACAGGGTGACCTCACGGTGGACATGACGTCGTCAAGCATCAAAACTGCCAAGGAGAGCAGCGTCGACCAGACGAAGCTGAGGTTCCCCAACGTCAAAGGCTCCGCCAACCTCATCGAGTGCAAGTGGAAGGACTGCCAGATGAAGTTCACCACCTACGGGAAGCTCTCGGACCACCTCAAGGTAGGAAAGCACCACGATCTCTTCGCTCTTTTTGTACCTTCCTCATTGAGCCTCAGTTGGAGTCTTCACTAATGCAATTTTTTCCCTCTACAAGTGAAGCAGCCTTTTTTATCCTGTTTAAAGTTGCTCAGCCATTAGGGTCAGGTTTTTGACTCCTTTACGGCCTTATTACACCTTCCACTCGGCTTTTTTAGCCGGGAAGAGGCAAAAAAAACTTGGGAAGTTCCATCCAGAGTGGAAAGCTCATTCTGCTCAAATTACTTTCTCCTCTTCTTTGTTTCGTATGGGGCTTTCCCCCCCCCCCTTCCCTCACGTTTCTACACAATCAACTACTACTTTTTTCCTCGTCGGATCCCAAAGTGAGGGAAGAAGAGGAGGGTGCATGGATACAAACGAACGTTTACTTCTTTTTATCGTCTCTCTCTGGTGTTTGTGTTTGTGTGTGAGAGAGACAGAGAGCGAGGCGGCAGCTACTCTTACTGGGTGTCCAGGAAGTAGTTACCCACCTAAAAATGTGGGTTTTTCTTTCACATTTCCAGTCACTGTTTGGCAACACTGCTTCTACGAAAAGGTTTGGGTCAATCGGATATACATACTCAAACATGAGCTGACTAAACTTCGTTGTACATACCTCAGACTGCCGAAGTTGATCTTGTCCAAGTCGTTCCGGTCGAGGGGTGATAAGTTTTCAGGACACTCGGTACATGCTTTCTCCTCGGTACATAGCAACGTGTTCTTTGTCCTGGAGACAACTCGTAGTGCACACAGAGGGTGGTAAATAATTTGCTCCAGGGAAGGGCTGTGAGAACATCACACGTGAAGACAGTTTGAGTCTTCCTTGTTCAACTAGGGAAGCAACGTTGGGTGCGCTTCAAAGGCCGTTGACTTTACATGTCTTTACATGCGATGTCCAGTCCAGATTTCTGAGGTGTAGAACATTTCTCTTTAACTAAAGAAGGCCCAAGATGCGGCCTTGAAGGCTGTTTCTGAGTGGCCTAAAGTGGAAAAGGCCTAACATGGAGTCTTGAAGGAATAGACGTGAGTGAACGGGTTTTGTTTTTGCAAGGATGCTCTCAGGTTTGGGCCTTGAAAGCCTTTAAAGCTGACTGAAATGGAAACTTGACATGCAAACTTGCACAACTTCTGCCGGGAGAGCAACTTCGACAGCTCACGCAGCTCCAACAGCTTGAGTTGTGAATATCGATCTCACCTGCTAATGACTCTGCTTTTTTTTTTAGGCCGCTCACGTGATCGGGCAGGTGTGCCAGCAACAGCTTCGCCGTCAGCAGCAACAGTCGAGTAGCTGCGCCGGCAACAGCTTGCCCAACGTGGACGTGGGCGAGAAATACGAGTGTCTTTGGTCCGGCTGCAAAGTCTACGCCAAGAAGTCCTGCTCCAAGTCCTGGTTGGAGAAGCACGTGCCCACTCACGGCGGAAAGTTCGCCTTCGCCTGCATCGTCAGCGGATGCAAGAGGAGATTCAGCTCTCAGGTTAGTCTTGTCCTCATGTAATGAGTAGGCAAAGGGTTAATGTATATACCTCATAGTGGGACCTTTCTATAAGAATCAGCCTGAATTATTTTATTCTCATTTAAAGATTATATTGAATGTTGCGTTACAAAGTATGAGGCTTTTCTGTGCTGATGTGCTTCCGACGTCGATTCTTACAGTGAGTTTATTCTTATAAAGAAGGGGAGCTACTTTACATAGAAATGTCATGCTCATCGGTAGGCTATTTCTCGTAAAGAGCTTCCACTGTACTACGTATACGATTAAATGGGAATCCCCAAGTCTCCCCCTCCCTTGCGGTTCGGTACCAAAAAGGTACTACATTTGTTGATTCAGTCTTGTAAGCCCCGTCTATAACCCTTTGGTAAGCCCCTCCATCCATCCCCCTTTACTTTCTGCAAGAAAAAAACCAATCTGACAGGGAAGAAAAGTTTTTTTTATAATTTTGAAAAACGAAAATTCTTTCAATGATGTGAGTAGGGAGAGAGCACGATGACTTTCAAGCCACTTCTCCAGCTTCCAATGATTGCTGCTGGTCGACCTTGACTTCCCGAATTACCGTTATCGCGTACCCTCTCCAGATTGTCCCCCCCTCCCCTCATCCTCGCTTTTTTGTCCCCATTTTCTTGTCTGCAGACGTGCTTATTACAATTAACTCCTTTTTTACAAGCCCTCAAATAAGACAGTGATACCAATTTAATCTTCATAAGCCTTGTCAGTCCCAACCCCCTCATTCCAGTCACGTCTTTTTTTATTGTTTCTATCCTTTTCCTACCCCCCCCCCCCTCGAACCCCCCATATCCCCCCCCCCTTGAGAAGGGAAAGACTCAACTCTCTCATCATGGGTGCGTGAGAAAAGAATCGTCTGGAGGTTTTTGCCACATTAACTGTTTTTGTGGCTTGTGGGCTTAATAATTTCAGTGCTGTTGTCACTTGAGGAGGAATTAACCCTTCCTCTTGGAACGACACCAGAGAGAGAGAAAGTACGGGGTGTTTCGGGATTCCCAGAGTTCTCTCCAGAGGTTTCGCTTCAGTTGCAGCGGAAGGAATGATGAAAATGCCTTTGACTTGGACTGATCTTGTCAAAGTTGAGGAGGAAAACGCATTGGGAATCCTGAAACACCCGGTGGAGAGCAAAGCGCAGGGATGCTGGACGTGTGTTGAGAATGCGGTGCAAAAGTGTGGTTAGATCGAGATCTCACTGTACTAGTGAGTAATGGGCGGTGTTTTCCTCTGCAGAAACTGCTACAGCGCCACGTGAACAATCACTTCGCCGAGCAACGCCAACGGGCCGGTGCCTCTAGCGGCGCCAACGGTGGCGCCAACTGCGGCAGGAGCTCATCCAAGACGAGCGGCCTCAGCGACGTCCTCGGCGCCAAGTTGGCGCTGCTGGCGCCCAAGAAGTCCACCGAGTCGAGCGAGTCGACGAAGAACCTGCGTCGCGCCGGCGTCCGGCTCCGGCGCCGGGAAGTTCCCTTCTCTGCGCGCATCTTCGACTTCTTTGACATCGGCGTCATGGCCGGCGTGAGGGAAGGCGTGTCGCGTCTGGAGCAACAGCCGCATGGCGAGCGGGGCAAGGTCGCCCAAGGCGGCACCGTGTCGCCCCACGGCGAAGTGGCCTTGACCATCTCCACCGTCAGGGCGTGGAGGACTCACAAGGAGGACGGCGTCAGAATGGCGTTAGTCAGCTACTCTCCAGAAGGAATGTAAGTACCACATACACATCAACATTGTTGCCCGTGCCTTTGTCAGTTTTTTTTTCACTCACACTGTATTGGGCGTCAAGAAGTGTCAAATTTCCTCCCTATGCAAGCAACTTCAGTTGCGCAGATCATCTGATCAGGATCACTAAGTACTCGTTGGTGCAAACGTCCGTGCAGCTATAAGTGGTGCTGTGAACAAAAAATAATCGAGCTTCTCGAACCCCGACATCAATTCCTCCAAACTGTCCAAGGTGGCCCACATTTAGAAGGAGGGGACGCTGTATTTGGGCCACCTTGTACGCGGCGTCCTCAGCGTCTGCCGACGTCTCCAGACAATGATGACGTCCGTCAGAGTAGCCCAAGGCTTTCCTCCATCATAACCCTGACTTTCGACTCCGATTAGATTTTCTTGTCTCAGACCATCAATTTTTAAATCCCCTCAACCCCTCAATTCGAATTCTCTTTTTATTCGTTCTCCCAGAAGAAGAACGCGATGCTTTTGTCATTGTCCTCCGACTTTTTTTGCTGGCGAACGTGTGACACGGTAATAATTACGGTCCCGGGGAGGGAGGAGAAGCCGCATGCACGCTATAATTGACCCCATTATCATGATCACTCTTCTCTATTACATGGGGCTAAAGTAGCGCGCGTCAGAAATTACGCACGTTATTCCTCTGACAGGAGGCTGACCTGCTGCTGAGGCTGCTCACCTTTTTTTCCACTTTTTTTTCCACTGAAACTCAATGAAAAAAGTCTTTTCTTCACGATTTTTCTACTTTTTTCACGATTTTTTCTGTGATATCACTCCAGCGCTATGGTCATTCCTGTCAATTTGTGAAAGGACATTCCTAGAAGAAGGAAATCATCACTTCTTCTCACTTGCAAATTCAACTGTGATCCTCTCGTGGTCCCTGACAATTTTCTTTCACTCGTTGCTCGTGACAAAAAAAGTGTTCCAGGCCTGACTCGAGAATCTGTGAAAATTGCTCGTGAGAATAACTTTGCTATTATTTTGCCAAACAAATAATCTTTTCTTTTTACTCAAGTGATTCTAATTCTCACTCATATTTATTCTCTTTCTCTCAGAATTGACGACGAGTGGATACCCGCGGACAAGCTGAAGAAGAAAAGGACCAAGTCGGTGAAGATCAGCAGGCTGTCCGAGGAGGCCAAGCTGGCCCTGAAGGAATACCTGTACGGGGCCCCGAACCGTGACCAAATCTTGTCCTCCAGTGACCCAGCAGGTGGTGGCAACAGCACCCAGGTGTCCGGCAGCGCCAAGAGAAAGTGCAGAGGCCTTGCTTCTTATAAAAGGCTCCAAGGCTCCCTTCTGTGCCCATGAAATGAAGAATGGGCAGAGTTGAGACACCACAATCACCTCCTGCTAGAGAGAAACAGTTGTGAAATCAACTCAACCAATCAAAAAGAAAAAAAAAACACCTGACGAAAGTTGTCATGGAAGCAGTGGCATTATCAGACTCCCAACGATCTCAACAAGTAGGCAAGGATGGGTGTTTCAAGAGAAGATTGAACCTAATTCATGCAATGAAGAACCGCCACGACCTCCCTGTTAGGCCTGTGATAACTGCCCAGTACCTGACGTTTTTCTTACTGTCTGTCATACCTTTGGTAGGTAGATTTTTGGCACTTTCAAACAGTGGTTCCAACTCTGCCGAGAAGAGAAAATTCACTTCCCCCCCTTCACTCAACCAGACAGTTAGGGCACAAAATCGAGCTCTTTTTCTAGCAACTTGAACACTGCCAATTGTGTGACTTTGCTGCTCCCAAGGATGACCGCAATTCTGTCAACTAAATCCACCCAAAAACACTCTGAACTCGAAAGACTGCATTTTGTATACACTTAACTAATGCTAGAGACTTTTTTTCACTGCAAGTTTTTCGTACTTTTGAAGTTAGTTTTGTAGTGACTTTTGTATAAAGACTTGTTTATACTTTTTCCTAGATAAAAAGCAAACATGTCATTCATACTTTTTGCTATTTGTTTAAGCGAAATCGTATTGGTGTTTTCCCATTGATCTCTCAATGTACAGTGCTGCTGTCTGTGCTGTCGTGAATTATGAAATAAAAAAAATATACGTTACATCGCTGTGTCACATTATAAGTGCGTTACAGGGTGAGGAAAAGACATTGTTGCACATTCTTTTTGGTTCTCACTTTCTCAGGTAATTGCCTCACTCTCAGGTGTTGAATTACTTCACGGTCGGTTCCAACTGAAAACTTTGTCTCTGCTCCTTGAACCTGAGCCCGACCAGAGCTCGTCGGACTTGCTGCAGTCAGAAAGAAAGAGAGAGAAGCTTTTTTTTCGTGACTTACTCTATTTTTTGACTCACCCTGTGCAGGTAGCAAAGGGCTCGATCTGTGACTCCCGGTTTGTTTACTCCGCTCCACCAGACAAATGGGGATGAGAGCGGGCAACAATTCTTGCTCTTCACTCACTGCGGACTTGATCACGATTCTCCTGTCTGGTCGAGTGGAAGTTCTACAAACAATATCAAGGAGAAAAAAAATTTTTTTTGCCTTTTTTCCCCCTTCTCTGGCTCAGTCAGAAAGGAAAATGTCAGAGCTCGTGAGTGACTGGCGCAATAATTTTGTCATTGTGAACGCGACCACAAAAACGGGCGGGGGTAATTTCAGGGGGGGAGGGGGGGGTAGACACAGGAGCCCCGCCAGAGAGGGTTGAGGAGTAGAGAAATAGACCACCAGGGGCTGCAACATAAAGATCTGACGTAAACAATAAAATGTGCTGTCCAAGGGAGGGTGAAGTTGCGGCCCTCCCGGCCTCAGAGCCCAAATATCTTGCTTATGCGCGAAAAAATCTCCCCGGACTCTTTTCATTAAGACTCCATGATCAACAGCAGAGGAGCCAAATTAAGAGATCGCGGCCAAAGATAGAGGGCAACAACTTCACTGATGAGTTCTCTTGATCTTTCTTTTTTTTGGCCTGAAATTAGCCTCATTCCAAATTCCGCCAAAGCGTTAGCGCCGGTCCAAAGAAAATCCCTTCCAAGACTCTCCTGCTACAGTGGAACGCGCTTACAGGATCAACTTTGGAGTATCCAGATCGAGCGTCTCAGCTTATGCAGACTGGAGCACTTAAGCGTTTCTTGCACCGAAGCTGTACTGGGCAGGGGGAAAAGTACTGTTAAAAGTACCGCCAAATATCAAAGAGACGTAAACTTGCGGTGGTCGTGTGAAAGTATTGAAAACTATAAATTTTGACTGCGTTCTGCTGGTTTCTCACGTCGATTTTGGTCAGTGCGTCCAACTGAAGATCTAAAAGTACTGCTGGAAGTACCGCAAGGAAGTACTGCTAGGAACTTTTTTGCGGAATTACAAATATTTTGCTCCATTGAACTGGTTTTTTTGTCCTGCTCGAACAAACAGGTTCACTTATGACTGCTTTGGGACATTTGTCAAGAGAACCTGCACGATCATCTTGGCACACATGACAACACTCGATAACGTGTGTGCCATAAAGATGCTGCAATGCCTTGGCTAAAAAGAACGGACAACGTGAAACCTGTTCCATAGTTTCGGAATGGTCGCACGAGCCCAAAAAAACCACGTATGAACCCTGTAAGGGTTGGGGGGGGGGGGGGGGCTGAAAATGCCTAAATGAAGCTACATGGATGTAAAGTCTCTGTCGACTGATAGAAGCGAGTTCCACTGTAACTGATGAGAGAACTTCCAGAGAGGTCCTTTTTCTTTTCCACCTGTCTTCGTAAATCTGGGATAATTGCAGGAGCTTTGGCATTCAAATTGTCATTGATTTCAGACAGAGGGAAAAAAAGTGCCCCGCAGTAGCCATTCAAGTACCTCTGGCTGGAAGTGTCTGGTGGAGTCGACCGTTCTGGCTGCTTCCCCACTGTAACAGCAGAGGAAGTCTCAGTTTAACGTTTATGCCTCAGGCTGACGACATCTTCACATGCATCCGTTGCAACAAATGCACTTTTTCCCCCATCAATGGATGGGTATTCTGATGGTTTTTTTGCCTTTGCAAACTACTCAAGTCTGTGTGACCCCTAACGTGACCAGGCTCTTCTCTCCCTCACACACACAATACCTGGAGATCGAGAGCACTGCCCAATTTGACCCAAAGCTGAAAAACCCAAGTTTTTTTTGGGTCGTCCGCCTCCTATGTTAGACCTCCCATGGCCTCGCTCCCGCAGTGCGTTGTGGCTTTTATTGCTCAGGGCAGCAGTGACACACACACACACACAGAGGTCAGGCAGAAAAAAAGAGTGTGCGAGATGTGAACCAGCGAGCCAATTTGTCCAGAGAGTTATTTCCAGAATACATTATTCAGACACGTACAATAACTTATTCAAAGTATAGGATTTGAACGGTTTCTGTTTTGTTGCACCTCGCGTGAGAAGCGGAGAAACGGCCCAAAATTTCCGCTGCACACCCAAAGTCATGACTGAGGCAAGAGCAACGACCCAAAAAAAACCACTTTCGTAGAGAAGAAATGCACAGGTTTTCCCCCAAAATACAGGTATGAATTCAGTGCTAATAACTGATTTCTGTCATCATCAAATGGGGTCAGTTAAGGTGGAAGAATAGGGAAAGCTGATGAGAAGAAAATCGCAACCTCCTCCAAAGTGGGAACATGAAAAAGTCCCAAGAAGTTGCCTTTGTTGCCCCAGTGACTTGAGAGAATTTATTGTGCTCAAAATCCTCAGAGTCCCCAGTCAAGTTTTCTCTAAAGGTCTGTTTTGAAGGCTCGTTTGCAAAGGCCACTTTTTTGGCTTAGAGCCTTGGTCCACTGGCAAACTTGACAAAAGGTCTCGGCCGGAAGAAGCCTTGACTGCATAGAAATGTGCTTGTTCCAACGCTCCCTAAGGGTCCAGGAGCGTTGGTCATTCCTTGCTCTCAGTAGCGTTTGCACCCTCGAGGTGTTCAGAAGACGCTCTTTTCTTCTCTCCCAGGGTGACGGGCGCGTCTTAAGGCGGCAGAGAGCGAGAAGACGCACGCGCACACGCACGCGCACACGCACACGCACGCGCACACGCACGCGGAGGCCCTCGGTGAAAAATGATGCCTTGAATGACTCGACACCAACAGCTTGTAAAAGGCGGAGAGAAAACGAAGGAAAAAGGAAGCTCCAGCATTAAAAAATGTCCGGGCAATCCGGTTGCCCCGGACGGAGGAGAATCCGGGCGGAATCTCGGATATATGAGAAAAGGAGAGGATTGATTGCGAATGAATCGGTTTTCTTTGTTCATCCCTGCATCGTGGGAGGGAAGCAGCAGCTTGGATGAAGAATGAGCATCTGTGACGACTGTGCGATATCACTCGATATTCGATATGAAGAGACCAGACATGGCGATATTCGGCACGATGCACAAATAGCTGTTTGATATTGAGTCAAGACGATACTTCTGGCGGTACTTCAAGGGTGGATGAAGTTCTTGGTCAAAAAATGGTTTGCTTTTGCCTTGCTTGGGTCCTCTTCCACAGTGTGTATCATAATCAGTAACGCACAGATTTATAGCAACACCCAGAAGAACAAATCAATTGCAACTTTTTTTCTATAAGTTCTTCTATTTCAAACCAGTCCACTATCTGCACTATCTGCAGCTCAAAAAGTCTTATCTTCCTGGTCTATGCAAGTTGCTCCATCCAATACCTGAATGCTGTAATTACACTTCTTGCATAATACTTAAGTAGTAATTAAAGAAAGTACTTAAAGATTTCGCAATATTCGATGTCGATATCGCACAGTCTTAACGTCGATGCCGTCCATGCAGGAATTGGAGGACCCTGCAGAGTGACAAAAAAGTCCGCAAGAAGAAGCAATATCACTCGTGTCCCTCCCCCCCCCCCCAAAAAAACCCAAACCGCCCCCAAAACACGCACAGAGGAAGGAAACTGACCTGTCATCATGGCCCTACCCAAAGACGCCGTCACGGATAATCAAAAATGAGCAAAAGATCCGAAAAAAGCTGACTTTTTACAGTTTTCTCCAGACGAATGGAGGGAAATAAGTCACACATGTCATCATTCGACTCTTTCGGTATTTTCTCTCCTTATTTCAGTAGTGGAAAAGTTTTGCCCACACTGGGAGAAAACGAAGCAAAAGAAAAAATCTTTTTCACTAAATCAGCTGTAAAAATCATTGGCAGAATGAGGCTTTTTTGTGCTGTGTTTGCCCCAGAGGAGGAAGTCTGCATGACTTTTTCTTACTTTCGTGAATGGATTTTTCACATTTCCTCTCTCAGCCACCGGTGATGGAAAAGCCTCCAAGGGAGTTTCGAAAAAAAACCCTCTTATTCTCTTTGAAGAATTTTTTTTTTTGAATTTGCTCAAATATACTTTGGTCTGTACCTGCATGAGAAGATGTTCTAGTGTTTTTTCCTTCTTCCTAGGAGTGGCTCTAGCTGAGAAATCCATAAGCTCGAAGTAGCTGAAGCCCCAGCTGGACGAGTCAAGCTCGAATCTGCTCGAGTTGGCTCGAGTCCAGACTAACTTTTACACACTAATTCGAATCGAGACCTATTCCGTAGTCAACATTGAAATGTACAGTGATGATATCATGCAATTAGACTGGGGAGTGCCAGATTTGCCAAGACAACGATGGTGCAGAAACAAGTCGAGCCGGCTCGAGCTCTGACCTCAGGAGCCTCAAGAAGCTTCACGAGGCAGTTCGAGACCACCTCTACTCCTTCCTGAGCATTCCTGGCTCAGCTTCACACATTTTAGCCACGCATATAGAAAAGTTCTC